>Ga0182030_10005049_pt1 | contig 28063 bp, 17 predicted proteins | sample 812S3MmetaG_FD_121299 | JGI IMG/M metagenome (GOLD analysis project Ga0182030, IMG submission 121299) | Permafrost microbial communities from Stordalen Mire, Sweden - 812S3M metaG (Illumina Assembly) | ecosystem: Environmental > Terrestrial > Soil > Wetlands > Permafrost | place: Sweden... | reverse complement strand
AATTTTCGCTGCCGACCTGAAGGCGCCTGGCGAGAGCCTGCACGAAGACTTCAGCATCCTTTGAGGAGAATGGCTTTGTCGACAGCTCCGAAGCAAAGAGCGCCGCATTCTCCCACACCGGTACGCCGTCCATGCGCGAAATGCAGTGAAAAGCCCAGCGCGGCAAGGCCTCTCCGGGATACCACTTACCTTGTCCAAAATGCAGCAGGCCACCGGGAGCGGTTCGTTCACGCAGACGCCTGATCAAGGCCAGGCCACGGGTTCGCTTCAGCGGGCCTAATGCTTCGAGGTTCCACTGCTGGCTTTCAACATCGTCGATGCCTACAAAGGTCGGCTCGCCGCCCATGGTCAGGCGAACGTCCTGGGTGAGCAGATCTGCGTCAATCGAGTGGGCGACAGCCCGCACGCGGGACCACTGTTCTTCGCTGTAAGGTTTCGACAAACGTGGTATTTCTTCAAGCCGGCGAACCGACATCTCAAAACTGAAATCGACATGCGCCGGTTCGACCGTGCCTCCGATGGGTGCGGCCTGCGCGGCGCTGGGCGTACAGACCAACGGGATGTGACCCTCTGCCGTAAAGAGACCGGAGGTAGGATCCATGCCGATCCATCCTGCACCGGGCAGGAAGACTTCGGCCCACGCATGCAATGCCGCGGTGTCCACGGTGGGACCGTCTCCGCTCTCCACTCGCGGCTCGTCAGCAGCCAATTGGATCAGGTAGCCTGACACAAAGCGCGCGGCAATGCCCAGATGACGGCATATTTCAACCAGCAGCCACGCCGAATCGCGGCACGAGCCGGTACGCAAGGCCAGCGTATCTTCGCTGCTCTGAACACCGTGTTCCAGACGAGTGTTGTAGCCGATCTCATCCCGCACACGCTTATTCAGTGCAACTAGAAAAGAGACCGTGCTGTGCGGATCGCGCGATACGTCCGCGAGAAACAACCGAAGCAGCGGCCCAGCGGCTTTCGTCGAGCGGTATGGCTCCAGATCTTTGGCAAGCTCCGGCGTATAGACGAATGGGAATGTTTCGAACCCTGGCTCCAGGAAGAACGCAAATGGATTGACCGGAGTGAGATCCGCGACCAGGTTTACTTCAACAGCAAAGTCACTCGTCTTGTGAAGAATCAAAACACGGGCCAGATGATTGGCGTGGGGATCGAGTTGCCAGTTCAAGATGCAGTCCGACGGCGTGATATCAAGCGCATAGCTGAGAATAGGCGTTCGACAATGAGGAGTAGGACGCAGTTGCACTACCTGAGGACCAAGAGAAACAGCCTTGTCATAGCGATAGAGCGTACGGTGATGCAGAGCTACTTTGATTCCCATGGACCCTCAGGCGGTTATTTTCGAAGTCAACTCGCGTTCGCGCACGATTTTGAAAGCCCACAGGGCAAATCTTGCAGGAGTTCTGCTTCAAAACTACCGTAATCCGCAGGTCCATGTCTTTCTATTTGGTCGTTTCTGCTTTGAAGCCCCCTCGAGCTTGTGCCTAAGGACTGGTTGGACGCGGCGGGTCTGGGCTTCCTGCTTGTTCCAGCCCGTCCGTGTTCCGCTGTTTGTTCCACTGTTGTGGACGGGAGGGTTCGGAGCAGGAATGCGTTGGATTGGCGCCTTTTTGCTAGCGGAGTACGTTCACCGCGGCTGCGCCCAGCGCCAGTTGGGAGAAGATCTGCGTCCAGTCCAGCAACCCGCGCAGAGCTGTGGGCCGCAGCGTCTTCTCCGGCACAATCATGGTGTCGCCGGGGTTCAAGCGCATATCTTTGAAGTCGTTGCCCCACAGCCCTTTGACCGACTCGCGGCTGACCACGGAACCATCCGCCCGAATGACGAAAGTATGGTGCCAGTCGGCATCGCGATCCGGTCCGCCGGCCATCTTGAGGTAGGCTCCTGCCGAGGCCCTGGTCGCATAGAGGAAAGAATTCTGGTTATATACCGCTCCCACAACGTTGATGGTGGCCGGTGCGGAAGGCACGGCAAAGCGATCGCCATTCTCCAGCGAAATTGCAGGTATCTCATTCAGATCCGCGCTATCCGACCGAAAGTGGAGCACGATGCGACCGGTAGCGCGCAGTTGCCGCAGCCGCGCGATGAGCGACTGCTCGGCCGCCGAGGCCGCCGCTGTATTGGCGACATTGCCCTGCGAGGATGTGGCAGAGGCGGTAATTGCAAGGGCTCCGCGGCTGGAGTCGATGTCCACACGGCGCACATACTCGTCAATGCGCTGCTGTTGCAGGATGCGCGTCGACTCACGGTCGAACTCGGATCCATACAGGTAAGCTTTCGGGGTTAAGCCACCCGCGCGGCGCACCAAATCGCGCAGCGTTTCCCCCGGCTTCACGCTGTACACGCCGGCATGCAGAAACTCACCCTCAAGGTGCACATACTTCGTCTGCTCTTCAAGCGGCACGCGTATATCATCCTGCGAAAAGACAGTGACGACGTCGCCTGGCAGCAAGGCCAGATTTTGACTTGCATCATGGTTCACGACCAGCTTACCCAGATCGAAGGAAATGAGCGAAGTCTTCAGAGTCTGCGGATCCACACGCTCGATGACCGCATAGTTCCAATCGATTTCCGGAGCGGAGATGCGCACGTCGGTGCGGTGCGGTTGCAAAGAGGCGTCTGGGGTTGAGGGCAACTGCCTCAATTGCGATCCAACGGTACCTCCACCAATGGCGTTGTCGCGCTGAGTGTTGCCTGCCGTTCCTTGCCTGTCGTCGCCGCCATTTCCTTGGTTTGGAGAGCCATTGCTGCTGTTATTGCCTGCCCCAGGCTGAATGGTCGCAGCACTGTCATTGCCATACATGCTTGCCTCGCGGCGCTCCTGTGCGGCGTAGGCATAGTTCAAGGAATCCTGGGCGGCCGGCGATGCAGGGTCTTGGTGGTACTGGCCATTCTGTTGCCCGTAGTTCGGCAAAAGCGCGGGATCATTCAAGTAGTCATTGCGTTCCATTCGCCGCTCGTTGGCTTCGAAGTTCGAGATCAAAGGTTCAAACTCCGGTCCGGTGAAACCCAGGTGGGCGCGCTTCCACCAGTAGTCGCGGTTCAGCAGAGAGTCGCGATCGGGTATGAGATCGCTGAGTTGCATCCCATCATGCCACGCGAAACGGCCCTGATTGGCCACGTAACCGCGCAAGACAACGGTCTTCTGATAGGCGGGAACGATGGAGAGAATGCGAACGATATCGCCACCTGACAGGGTTGTCGCCAGCCCGCTCGCGTCGAATGAGAACTCCATGGCCTGGCGGACCTGGTTTGCGCCCAGCCGCTCCAGCGATATTTTCGCGTTTGCGGAAACGGCCGTCGTCTTGCCGGCAGTGTCGATCATGTCGGAGAGGGTTTCCTCGCCCCGCAGTTCGTAAATACCAGGATTGTGAACGCTACCCAGCACCGCGACCTCTGGACCGGCTGCGGCGATGTATAAAACATCTTCCGGGAGCAAACGAACATCCTGCGACTTGTCACCGTGAATCAGCAGAGCATAGGGGTCAAAATCAGTGACGGTTTTCCCATCCCGACGCAATTCAATGTGTCGCAGCGAACCTTGCGCGGAAGGCCCTCCGCAGGCAAACAGCGCGTTCACCAAGGTGCTGAGAGAACTCACCGTGTAGGCACCAGGGCGGCGCGCCTGTCCGGTTACATAGATTTGAATCGAACGAATGTGTCCCAGGTCGACCGACAGATCGAAGTTCCTATAAACACGGCTTACCGCCGCGCGCAGGTGTTGATCGAGTGAAGAAAACTGCAGGCCCGAAACATGCACTTCCCCCACGTTCGGCAAGTAGATGTTACCTGACCGGTCAATGCGCAGATTTCCCGAATAACTGATCTGCCCCCAGATCCGAACGCGAAGCTCATCATTCGGACCGAGGACGTAGTCCGCCGCGGCTGGAGCAAGATCGTTGGGCGCAAAAGTTGAAGGAATATCACGGAACAGTTTGGCGCCGTAAATAGGGAGCAGCTGCCCCGTCGTGCCGGCAACGAACTTTTGAAATTCACTGAGCGGCTCGGGAGGAAGGGTAAAATTCCGATCTCCATTCTTCGACGAGCTCTGGTTTGTCAGGTCGGCACTTTCCGCCTGGCTGGACGGCATGACGGGCCTTCGCACGGGGGCTGTGGACCCATCGATGGATCCCTGCTGCTGGTCTCCCGAATTTAGCCCGCAGAGGAACGAGCCGTCAGACGCCTGTTGAGCCAGCGTCCCGTCCGGGCACCGCGAGGACTGGTCTTGATTGTTCCGCGGCAGTTGTGTCGAGTCGTCGCTTCCAAGTGGAGTCTGTGGATAGCTTTGACTGACAAGGGTGATTGGCGCAGCCAAAAGAAACGTGAACAGACACAAGAAAATTCTTCTCATAGCGAATTCGTCTTTCAAATCTCAGACCTTATCGGCACCTGTTGAGACAATACGACCCGGGCTCCCATGGGGACAGCCTGAGGTCGTTCTCCGACTCGGAGAGGGTCCAGAACAGACAGCATAAGGCCAGCCCTCTCGGAACACCGTTCTAAATTGAGCTATTTCGCCCAATCGAAACAACTTAACCCGGCAAGATTAACCGTCCCCGTGCTACTTGGTTCGTTCTTGAAATTGAGAGCGAACCTGGCGGATGGAGGGGCTGGCGGATCCGGCTCAAGCGGCCAATGAAGATAGTGGCGCAACGGGTTTCGGCCCACTTATCAGGAGAATAAGTTGGACTGGCTTCTACCTGCCGATGTAATCACAGGAGATTCCCGCAGCTCTATTAAGTCACTTAGATGTCCACTAAGGATGACGACCGTACAACGAGGCAACCCCTAATTGCATCTACATCAACTGGCACTCAGCCAGTTCCTGCAACGAAGGTTCGCTTGTAGTGCTGCACCGAACACGCACGTCATGGAGTCAAGACAATGATGAAGAACGGAATCTGGTATGGGGCCTTTGCCGTCCTGCTGATGGGATCCGCCCTGCTGAATGCACAAGAGCCGAACCCCACCGCGCAGCCCGATACGCATGTTCCTCAGGCTGGAGATCAAACAACGCAACAAGATATGCGCGATGGCGTTCCCGTCTACAAAATTCAGGTTGTCGCCCGGGACATTCCGGCGATCAACTACTTTCATCGTAGCCACGCGACCTCAATCGGATTCCAAGGCACCGCACTCTTGCCGCAGGCAAAAGGATCCGCGAAGGTGGAAGGACGGGGCGGTCGAACTTCAATTGAAGCGAGCTTTGAAGGGTTGACACCCGCGAATGGGTTTGGCGTAGAGTATCTGACCTATGTGCTTTGGGCCATCACCCCGGAAGGGCGACCGGTGAACCTCGGCGAAATTCTGCCCTCCGGATCCAAGGACAAAAATCAAATCACCGTGACGACGAACCTTCAGGCCTTTGGTCTGATCGTCACCGCAGAGCCTTACTATGCAGTTACGATGCCGAGCGATCTTGTCGTCGTACAGAACGTCGTACTCAACGACAAGACCGAGGGTGTTTTGGAGCAGGTCAACGCGCATTACACTTTGCTGCCCCGCGGTGCTTACGCGGAAACAGCCGGTCGAAAGAGCGTTCTCCATCCCATCACGAGAGACGAGAGATCGCCCCTTGAGCTTTATGAAGCCATGAACGCCATGCAGATCGCACAAGCTGCAGGCGCGGACAAATACGCGGCGGATACCATGGCCACGGCCGACACTTCCCTCAAGAATGCACAGGACCTTGATCTGCACAAGAGCAATCGCAAGCAGACCATCACCTACGCTCGCGAGGCAGTGCAGTCTTTCGAGGATGCTCGTCTGATTACTATCCGCAAGATCAAGGCAGAAGATGATGCAGCCGCGATCAAAGCGCGTCAGGACGCTGAAATGGCGGCCAAACAATCGCAGGCCGAGGCCCGGGAATCACAGGCTGCGGCAGAGCAGGCGGCGGCTCAGAAGGCGCAAGCGGATGCACAGCGCGCACAGGCGGAAGCCCAGGCTGCCGAAGCGCAGGCAAGAGCGCAGCAGGCTCGTGATGCCCAGCGCGCTGCCGAGCAGAGCGCGCAGCAGGCTACTCAACAGACAGAACAAATGCGTGAGCGTCTCAAGAACCAGCTCAATCAGGTCCTGCAAACGCGGGAAACAGCACGCGGCTTGATCGTCAACATGTCTGACGTACTCTTCGACTTCAATAAGTACTCCCTTAAGCCCGAAGCGCGTGAAAAGCTGGCCAAGGTTTCAGGAATCCTGCTTGCCTATCCCAATCTCAAGATGCAAGTCGAGGGATACACCGATAACATTGGCTCCGATGAGTATAACCAGAAATTGTCTCAGGAACGCGCCGACGGGGTCCGCGAATACCTGGTGTCTCAGAGCGTTTCAGACGCGAATATCACGGCCGAAGGATACGGCAAGAGCAGCCCGATCGCGGATAACTCTAGTTCGTCTGGGCGCGCGCAGAATCGGCGGGTGCAGCTAGTCGTTTCAGGCTCTTCCATCGGAGTGGAGGAAAGTGCGCCGGGCGCCAGTTCGCAGGTCCAGCCGCCCATTCCGCCCAACACAGGTACATCCAACGTACCGCGGTAATTCGCTTCTCCAATCGCTCATGGGCTGCTCGTAAGGGCGGCCCTTTCTTTATGCGGCATAAATTTCTGCGCGACCGGCGAGAACGCGCTATGAACGTCCCGCGAAGTCGTCGAGTGCACAGCCCAGGCGCCTGAGACCCTCAGAGGTCATTTCAGCGTCGCCGCCAATGCCGATGCGAAAATGCCGCGGCATCTCGAAGAAACGACCCGGAACCACATTGGTCTCATAGTCTCTTCGCAGCATCGTACAAAATTCATCGACGCTCCCTGTTTTCAGCCTTGGAAACACAACTGTACCTGCTGGAGGGACGTATACATCCAGATCGGTCCGATCCGTCAGAAAGAGGTCCAGCGCGCGGCGATTGGTGCGCAGTAAGTGGCGTGCCCGGTCTCTTATCTGTCCAAGGTGATCGAGAGCCAGCACACTCAGTAACTCTGTGGGATGAGATGGAGTCGCGTTGAATAGATCGTTCAATCTCCAGATGCGTTTCGCCAGCGCGGGCTCAGCCAGGATCCATCCGCAGCGGAGGCCGCTAAGGCCATAGGCCTTGGTAAGGCTTGTCGTCACCACGAACTGGCTGCCGAGATGAATGCTCGATCGAACTGGGGGAGCGCTTACGTTTTCCGCAACGACGTCGGCCATCATGTCCAGGTAAACTTCGTCCACCAGCACATGAGCTCCTGTCTCTGCCGCGATTTCGCCAATTGACCGCAGCGTTCCCTCATCGATGAAAGCTCCGCTTGGATTATGAAGATTGGTCAGCACAATCAGGCGGGTCTTGGCCGTAACTTTCGCTCGGATTTCGCCCACATCCACAGCAAAGTCGTTCTCCATGCGCCGATCAAAGCGAACGATCTTGGCGCCGAGATAGGATGCCACCTCCAGCAGCAAGCCGTAGGTTGGGAACTCCATGAGTACATCATCCCCGGGCTCCAGCAGAGCCGCCATGGCGAGATGATTGGACATCGACGTTCCGTTGGACACAACGACACAGTCTGGACCCACTCCAGATTTTTGCGCGAGTCGCTGCTGCAGGGGCTCGTAGCCATACACGGTCGGGCCATTGATTTCAAGGTCAGCCAGCGAGAGGGGAAGCCCCGACAGGGGATAACTCTGAATTCCGCTGGTGGCCAGGTTGTACTTTTCGACCGAGTGAAGCTTGGCCCACTCCAGATAGGTTGAAGACATCGCCCTGTTGCTTGTACTCATACTCTTACTTTGCGCTTTCTTGCCCAGAAGGCATAGACCGGCAGCCCTAACAGCAGAATCCCGACGCCGACCAGACTGTTCCCTGGATATTTGTAGAGTGTGTTGCCGACCACCAGCCAGCAGGCAACGATGAAGAGAATCGTTGTCACGGGATGGCCTGGCACGCGAAAACCGTGCGCTGACTCGCGATCTCGATCACGGTGCCTGAAGACGAACAGGCACATCGCGCTAAGGCCGATGAAGAAGAAGTCGATGGGAATCACGAAGTTCAGGATCTGTTCGTACTTGCCGGTAAACGCGATCAGGATCGCCCACACACTTTGCAAGAGAATAGCGACGATCGGCACACGGGTGGTGCGTGTGACATAAGCCACGCTGCGGAAAAACAATCCATCTTCGGCCATGGCAAAGTACACACGCGGCGCCGTCAGGATGGCCTGGCTCAAGAACCCTACGGTTGATACCGCGATGCCCAGCGCAATCAACCGCGCACCGCCTTCGCCTGAAACCAGACGCATCACGGCGCTGGCCGGCACCCTGGTCTGGGCAAGTGCTTCCGGACCCAGCACCCGCAGACATACCAGGTTCACCAGCAGGTACAGCGCGATCACGCCGGAAACGCCGATGATCAGAGCGCGTCCCAGATTCCGTCTGGGGTTCTTGATTTCGCTCGCGATGAAGTTGGTCGTCTGCCAGCCGCCGAACGAAAACAGCACGGGTACCATGGCCGCACCTACCGCTGTCAGCAGGTTGACGGAATCCGCATGTTCGAAGGCAGAGTGAAAAATAGGCTGCGGCTTGCGAACCATGAAGAACCCCGCGCCCACCAGGCATGCAATGGCCGCGATCTTGAGCATCATCAACACACTTTGCACACGCGTGCCCGGTTTGACGCCTAGGCAATTGATTCCTGTCAGCAGGCTTAGCGTGAGAACAACAATCCAATGCTCCGACAGGTTGAGACTTGTGAGTTCAAGAAAGTAGCGGGCAAAGGTGACCGTAACGGCTGCCATGCCTCCGGTTTGGATGACGAGGAGCAGGACCCAGCCATAGAGGAAGCCTACAGATGGATGAAACGCCCTGCCCAGATAGACATACTGGCCGCCTACCTCGGGCATTCTGTCGCCAAGTTCGGCATAGATAAACGCGCCCAGGATCGCAATGACGCCGCCCGCCGCCCACACACCCAGAATGAGCGACGGCGAATGCACACGCTGCGCCACCACATAAGGATTGATGAAGATGCCTGCACCGACGATGCCGCCCATCACGATCATGGTGGCGTCAAACAAGCCGATCTGACGAGCAAGCTGAGGGTGGGAATCACGATGGTGGTCCGGCATCCGCCTGGTACTCTCCTGGGTTCGGTTTCCAGAATGCGATTCCTTGCATGTAAGCATAGCGCCCAGACCATATTATCCACAGCAGAAAACAGAGGTGAAAAGAAGTCTCCTCCAAAGAACGCGCGATGAACTGCATGACTCCGTTCTCAACGGAGATGCACACCATGAACCGCCGGGCGTACACTTCTCCTGACATTGAATCCATTTTTGAGAAAAACTGCTGCCATGCTACGTCGACCCTTGCTCTTGATTGGCCTCATCGGCCTGCTTCCCATCCTTGCTGGCGCCCAGGACGCGCAGTCTAAGGTCGTGATCACGCGCGGCGACAGCACCATCGTGCTTGAGCCCTACGCGCCCAACGTCATTCGCGTAACGTTAAGTTTGATCAAGGACCAGGCGATCGCTGGCCCCGGCTACGGCGTGGTAGCATCGCCCGCCCCACAAGGCTGGAACTACGAGGAGGGTGAAGACGCCTACACTTACCGTTCATCGCGGATGGTGGTGACGCTGCTGGGCGGGCATGGACGTCCGAAAGAGTCGGAAACATCAAAGCCGCAACCACCCGAGACCAATGTGCAGAAAACCCAAAACTCCATCGGAAAGTTTTTCAACGGTTCCGCTCCCTGGGCTGACTTTCGTTTTGCGACTCCTGACGGCAAGCTGCTTACCGAGATGAAAGGCTGGCAGATGTCGGTTCCCAATTACAAGGACGGGAATGCCTATCTCGATCATGATCGCCGTCCCGCGGACGATCCGTTTTACCAGGTAGGCGCCAGCTTCGCGTCACCCTCCGACGAGCACTACTACGGCCTGGGCCAGAACCAGGAAGGCTATCTCGATCATCGCGGACACACTGTTGAATGCTGGAATAACTATGTCTCTACCGGCGGCCCTACCTGGTGCATACCGCTGCTCGTCACCAACAAGGGATACGGAATCCTGTGGGACAACCCTTCACAAACGACCATAGCTCCTGGCTTCAACGAGCAGACGCGCTGGATATCGCAGGTCGGAAGCCGAGTCTCCTTCTTCGTCATCGCAGGAAAGACCACCGACGAGATTTATGCGGGTTATCGATTGCTGACCGGCGCCACGCCATTGTTGCCCAAAGCAGCCTATGGGTATATCCAGTGCAAGCAGCGCTACATCACCCAGGAAGAGTTGCTCGGCGTTGCCAAAGGCTATCGCGACCGCAAGCTTCCCGCCGATGTGCTGGTAGTCGACTGGTTTTACTACACCAAGATGGGCCAGATGGATATGGATCCCGCCAACTGGCCTGATCCAAAGGCCATGAACGACGAACTGCACAAGATGGGCTTCCAGACCATGATCAGCGTGTGGCCTAGATTTGTGCCGGAGAGCCGCTACTACGACCTTATCCAGAAGAACGGGTGGTTTGAACACCTGGCGGATGGTACGCCCACCAATGGACTTCCTTACGATCGTGCGGGATCCGACATCGATACCACCAATCCCGAAGCGGCGCATTGGTATTGGGATACGATTCGCGACAACATTTTGAGCAAGGGATTCGATTCCATTTGGGCGGATGAAACCGAGCCCGACCTGCCTCCAAACAGCAGCTACTTTCACATCGGCCCAGGCACGCGCTATTACAACGTCTACCCGCTCTTTCACACGGGCGCACTCTATGACGGATTCCGCCGCGACACGCCTCATCGCGCTCTCACACTGACTCGCGATGCGTATACCGGTGTGCAAAGCAAGGGGACAATCGTATGGTCCTCCGATATCTCTCCGACCTGGGACACGCTGAAGCGGCAAATCCCTACAGGCCTCGATGTAACTGCGTCAGGCATGGCGTACTGGAGCAATGACACGGGCGGCTGGCAGTATCTGCCCCAGGTTCACAAGCCGGAACATCCTCCGCTGCTTGATCCATCCGATGCACGCGACAACGTCGGCGGTTTTGACGATTATCCCGAGCTCTACACGCGCTGGTTTGAATACGCGACCTTCCTTCCGATCTTCCGCACCCACGGCAGCCGGAACTTTAACGAAGTCTGGAGTTACGGGAAACAGGCGGAGCCCATTCTTGAGAAGTATCTCAAGCTGCGATACCAATTGATGCCCTATATCTACTCGCTTGGCTACTCCACCTATGAGTCCGGCGCGCCTTACATGCGTGCCCTCTTTATGGACTTTCCCAACGATCCCAAAGCAGCCAGCCTGACCGATGAATACATGTTTGGGCCCGCCTTCCTGGTGGCGCCCGTGACGGATCAGGGAGTTACTTCGCGCGAAGTCTACCTGCCGGCAGGCGCAGACTGGTACAACTATTGGACCAACAAGCTGGAGCGCGGCGGTCGCACCATCACCGTCGACGCACCCATCGATAAACTGCCGCTATTTGTGAAGGCTGGGTCGATCATTCCTCTGGGTACGCCCGTGCTCAGCACCAGCGAAAAGCAGGATATCGCGAAGGTACGCATCTATCCAGGCGCCGACGCCAGCTTCACCTTGTTCCAGGACGACGGGCTCACTTACGCCTACGAAAAAGGAACCAGCACGATTACCCAACTGCACTGGGATAACCAGGCGCACAAACTTTCGCATAAGGGCTCGACGGCGTGGACAGCTCCCGACAAGGACGTAGTGGAAGTTGTGACCGCAAGGTAAACAATGGTCTGGCATCGCAAGCTAGCATTGCAAGAATGACCAGAGGTGCCACTGAGCGCCTCTGGTCTTTTCTTGCGCATGAACAAATGCTCTCTGAAGGCCCTCACCCAACCGGCCCTCACTTAACCCGCCTTGGGATGCTTCAACTCTGACTTAGGATTGAAGCTCTTGCCCGCAAGAACACGGCAGCGATGTTCATGCGTCACAGACAACGCCATGCCATGCCTTTAGAACCAACTGAGGGCGCCCAGGAGCAGCAGAAAAAGCATCATGCGCTCCAACTTTGGATTGAGGCAGAGCGTGAACGGTTGCAGTAGTCTGATCCTTCCCCAGAACGGAGCACACGGCGTGCTCAAGGTTTGGCAAGATCGATTCGCGGACGCTCCCGGTGTGTTGAAAAGCCCACGGCATCAACGCACTACGGTGCCGGTTCTGGACCTCCTTATCGGCGGCGATGAATTCATCACCATGGCAGGGCCGTGCTCGGTGGAGACCGAGTTTCAACTCCTCGCCACAGCGAATCATGTTCGGCGCGCGGGCGCACGCATTCTGCGTGGCGGCGCATTCAAACCCCGCAGTTCTCCATACGCTTTCCAAGGGCTTGGCCTCGCAGGCCTGAAGATGCTGGCTCACGCGCGACAGGAGTGCGGCGTCGCCATCATTACGGAAGTGATGTCTGAGTGCGATGTTCCATTGGTCGCCGAGTACGCGGATATCCTGCAGATCGGCACGCGCAACATGGAGAACTATGCGTTGCTTGAGGCGGCCGCGGGCTCTGGCCGTCCGGTGCTCTTGAAGCGCGGCATGATGGCGACCATCGCCGACCTGCTTCGCTCGGCACAATGCATTCTCGCCGCCGGCAACCCGCACGTGCTGCTTTGCGAACGCGGTATCCGCACCTTTGAAACAGCAACGCGCAACACCTTTGATGTCGGCGCCATCGCGCTGCTCAAACAGATCTCTCACCTTCCAGTCATCGCCGATCCCAGTCATGCCGCGGGCCATCGCGACCTGGTTCCCCCGCTCGCTCGTACCGCTGTTGCGGCGGGCGCCGATGGCCTGTTGGTTGAAGTGCACCCTTGCCCGGAAAAAGCATGGAGCGACGGCGAGCAATCTCTGGACTTCGATGGGTTCGATGACATGATGACGGACCTTGAACCGTGGCTTGCCCTGCGTCGAAAGACCCTTTGCAATCATGGCAGGCAGCGCATTCAGCCCCGGCCGATGGAGGCCGCTGGATGACAAAGTTGCCTGCGTACTTCGTCTTCGTAATCGTGACAGCACTGCTGCTCCTGTTGTGTGGCTTTGCTTCCTCGCCCGCTGTCAGCATAAGTACGTCTGTCGTCGTCACTGCGGCGCCCGTTTACGACGCATTGGCGGCTCTGCATGGCCGCGAACGATTTCCTCAAGGCTCCCAGCTTCTGCGCATCGACAAGGGTGAGGCTGCCCCTTTGGTCAGCGGCTTTTATGCAACGGCGGACGCCGACATTTCGTTTGACGCCACCCACATCCTATTTGCGGGAAAGCAAACCGCGGCATCTTCGTGGCGCATCTGGGAACTCACGCTCTCCGATCATCAAGTTCGTGAAGTCATTTCCTCACCGTCGGATGCAATCCGGCCGCTGTATCTGCCCGGAAATCGATTGGTCTATGCGCAGCGTGAATCTGCGGGCTTTCGCATGAACGCGGCTACGATGGATGGTTCCAACGTGCTTCCTCTGACTTATTTCCGTGGCAGCGCGCTTCCATCCAGGGTGTTGCTCGATGGGCGCATTCTTTTCGAATCTGGCTACCCACTCGGTTCCGGCGACACACCCGAGCTCTACCTGGTGTACTCCGATGGGTCGGGTATCGAATCATATCGTTGCGATCATGGCACTGCTCGATGGGGTGGCACTCAACTAGCATCGGGTGACGTAGTCTTCACGCACGGCGCAACGTTGGCGCGATTCACCTCTCCTCTGGCTTCTGAAGCAGCGATCGAAGCTCCCCGAGCAAGCTACGCGGGCGCCATCGCGGAGACACCGTCGGGTGCCTGGATCGTAAGCAGCAAAGCTGACATAGCCTCACATTATCAATTGACTTTGTGGCAACCCGGATCACTTGTCACCAGGCCCATCCTCGCGCAAGGCGGCCAAGACCTTGTTGACCCTGTTCTGCTTTCTGCGCGGACCGTTCCAAACCGTCACCCTTCCGCGCTGCATGATTGGACTACGGCCAATTTGCTTGCTCTCGATGCCAGGCAATCGCGCGAGGGCGCTCTTGGCCAGACTCCCATATCGATACGTGTAGAAACTCAGGACTCAATCGGAAACGTCGTCATGTTGGGTCAGGCGCCGGTTGAACCGGATGGATCGTTCTTCGTCAAAGCGCCCGGCAACCAGCCCATTCGTTTTTCGTTGCTCGACGCACAAGGAAACGTTCTGCGTCAGGAGCATGGCTGGTTCTGGAGCAGAGGCGGAGAGCAGCGCATCTGCGTCGGCTGCCACACCGGGCCTGAGCGCGCTCCGGACAATCGTGTTCCTGCCGTCCTGTTGCGCACCACAGAGCCTGCGGATGTATCGGGCAGCAAACCTGCCCCTGTGACAGGAGGCAATTGAATGTTTGCACGCATGCTTTCTGTATTCGCGGTCTTGCTGAGCTACAGTATCGTCTCGGCGCAAACCCCAAACAAGATCGGTAACTCTAAGACGGTTGCAACACGCGCAGCTGACACCAAAGCCATTGGCGGAGCGGCCAGCCCGCCCGTGATTCGTTTCGAAGACGCGAGCAATGTAGCAGGTATTGACTTCACACACAGTTTTGGATCGCGCCAGCTTGGTTCATTGCTCGAAGGCACCGGCGCAGGCTGTGTCTGGTTTGATTACAACAACGATGGACTACCTGATCTCTACGTTGTCAATGGCCGGCCGCTCGATGACAGCATCCATCCATATCCGCTGAAAGACAAGCCAGCAACTCCTCCGCACAATCATCTTTACCGCAACGACGGCAATGGACACTTCACCGATGTTACAGAGAAGGCCGGTCTTTCCCCGGACATGTACGCTGTCGCAGTTACCGCCGCCGACTACGATAACGATGGATTCGTTGACCTGCTGGTCACCGGATATGGACGCGCCATCCTCTATCACAACGACGGCCACGGTCACTTTACAGACGTGACAGAGAAAGCTGGCATTCATGTCGACGGCTGGTCGATCAGTTCGACGTGGCTTGACTTTGATCGCGATGGTTGCGTGGACCTGTTCGTCGGACGCTATGTAAAGTTTGACCCAAAGTACCGCGCTTTCTATGCCGCAGACAACTATCCCGGTCCACTGGATTATGAGGGTCAAACCAATCGCCTCTATCACAACAACTGCGATGGAACCTTTACCGATGTCACTGAAAAATCCGGCATTGGCGCCTACGTTGGTCGCACGATGGGCGTTATCGCAGCCGATTTTGATAATGATGGCTGGCCAGATATTTACGTGGCGAACGATCGTACCGAAAACTTCCTGTTTCATAACAAGCACGACGGCACCTTCGAGGAGATCGGAAGTGATGCAGACGTTGCCTTCGGTCAGAACGGCGAGTCGACATCGGCGATGGGCCCTGTCTTCGCTGATCTGGAAGGCCGCGGTCTGCTTGATCTGTGGGTGACGGATTCACGATACAACCGCCTCTTGCGAAACACCGGCAAGCTTGGCTTTGAAGACATTGGCGCACGCACTGGCGTCTCGCAGGTGAATGCGCAATATGTCAGTTGGGGCACGGGAATCTACGATTTCGACAACGATGGCCTGCTGGACATTCTCATTTTCCACGGTGGCCTCATTCATCTCATTCCGCAAGAACACACGGTGTTTCGCGGCATGGGTGATGGTCGATTTGCCGACGTATCCCGCAACGCAGGCCCCGTTCTCAGCGTGCGCACGACGGCGCGAGGCGCATGTTTCGCTGACTACGATAACGACGGCAAGGTCGATGCTTTCGTGGTGAATCTGGGCGCCAAAGGAACGCTTGTTCACAACGTTTCCACCGGTACAGGCCATTGGATAGCCATCAAACTCAGAGGAACCATGAGCAATCGCGATGGCATCGGCGCTCGCGTCGATATTGACGCGGCAGGCAAGCATCAGATGGCAGAGCGAGTGGCGGCTTCTGGGTATCTCTCTCAAAACGACGACCGTCTGCACTTTGGATTGGGAGCGGCAACCTCCATTGACAAGATCGTGGTGCGCTGGCCCAGCGGACGCAGTCAAACGTTGCAGCAAGTTAGCGTCGACCGGGCACTGACCATCGAGGAGCCGAAATGATTCACGGCTCTCATCGCTCGCCTCAAAGGGCGGTCGGCATCTTGGTTGCAATCGCATGTGCCGTTGCATGCCTTCTGTTCGTGTCCGAGGATCAACCGATTCACGCAATAACACACGCACCATCTGCCGCAGTCTATGCATCGCCGGTAGAGCTGCTGTTCTCACCCGACAGCGACCGCCTCTATGTCCTTTGCAGCGGAAGTGATGAAGTCCGCGTACTGAATAGGTCAACCTTCGCCGTCATCAAGACCATTGCCGTGGGGCACGTTCCACGCGGGTTTTCCCTTTCGGCCGCCGGCGATCGTCTTTACGTTGCCAACACATGGGACGATACCGTTTCCGTCATCAACACGAGATCGATGGCCGTTGATGCAACGTGGCCGGTGGCCGCAGAGCCGACCAGTGTCGTCGCCGATCGCGCAGGTAGACGACTCTTTGTCGCCAATCGCATCAGCAACGACATCGCGGTTCTTGACGCCAGAACGGGCGTGGAGGAGAAGCGTCTGATTGCTGGTAGAGGGGCGAGCTATCTCACGCTATCGTCCCGCGGAGACCGCCTTTACGCAACCCACGTCTACCCCAATCTCGGCGCGCATCGCACCGCTCCTGAATCGGAGATCACCGTCATAGACCCAGTGCGCGCGACTGTTACAGAGCGCATGGCGCTTCACGCGGTTGCCGGCGCTTTTCACGCGGCGATCTCCATTGATGGGCGCCTCGGCGTCGTAGCAGAACTTCATCCCAAGAACCTGGTTCCCCTCGCGCACGTTGAACATGGCTGGGCCTTCGCCGACACCATTACGCTCTTCGGAGCGGACGTTGGAAATCAAGTCGAGGTGCCGCTCGACGAACTGGAGCGCTATGCGTCGCGCCCGTTTGACGTTGTCATTTCCCCTGACAAAGCTCACATCTACGTGAGCAGCAGCGGGTCGGAAATCGTGACCGTTGTCGACACCAAGCGCCTCATCAACTACGTGCACACCCATGCGGGACCTTACATGCAGGATCTGTCTGCCAGCGCGAACTATGTTTCTGCGCGCATCTCAGTAGGCCATGATCCGCGCGGAATGGTGCTAAGCCGCGATGGCCATAGGCTTCTCGTCGCGAATCGGCTTGACGACAGCATCAGCATCATCGATACGTTATCCAACCGCGTGATCTCCACCAGTCATTTGGCCGGACCTGCGAAGCTGTCTTCTCTCCGGCACGGAGAGCAGACCTTTTACACTTCGCGTTACAGCTTTCAAGGCCAGTTCGGCTGCGCCAATTGCCACATCGATTCAACCTTCGATGGAATTACCTGGGACCTTGAACCCGATGGATTCGGACGTGACATTGTGGACAATCGTTTGATTGAGGATCTTCGCGGTACCGAGCCCTACAAGTGGAATGGAGGCAATCCAGACATCCCTACGGAATGCGGTCCGCGCACCGAGAAGTATTTTTGGCGATCGCAGACTTACGACGACCGCACACTAGCCGATCTTGCGCTTTACATGCTCAATCTGCCACCACGGCCCAATCGCTTGCAGTTGGCCCACCGTCAACTGACAGCAGCGCAGGAGCGTGGCAAAGCAATCTTCGAACGCGTCACGGATCGCTTTCATCTCGCCATTCCAGAGCAAAATCGCTGCTCCTATTGCCACAGCGGTGCAAAAGGCACAAGTCAGAGATCTTTTGACGTAGGTACGCGCAAAGTTACTGACAACAGCGGACTGCTTGACACCCCGCAACTGACCAACATCGCCCTCACCGCACCCTATCTGCATGATGGCTCCGCGCGCACGTTGGAAGAGATATGGACCATGTTCAACCCGAATGACAAACACGGTCGCACCAACGACCTCACCAAGGATCAGCTCAATGATCTGGTCGAATATTTGAGGATGCGATGAACAGTCGTCAACCATGGCGCACTTCGATCGCTGCGGCCCTGCTGTGGGCAATCTCCTTGCTCTGCACAACGCGCCTGCTGGCTTCGCCGCCAAGCATGCCGCGTTTCCGGTTTGAGAATTTCACTACCGCGAACGGCCTGCCCGACAATCATGTCTTTGCTGTACTCGTCGACGGCGACCGCGTGTGGGCTGGCACAGAAAACGGCCTTGCTCTCTACGAGAAAGGCGCCTGGAAAACATACAGCACACAGGACGGCCTGGCGCATCGAGCCGTGATTTCGCTGGCACTGGATCAGCGCACCGGCGACGTCTGGGCCGGGACGATGGGCGGCCTCAGCCGTATCTCCGGAGGCCGCATCGATACCTTCACCCAACTGAACTCCGGCCTCAGCAACAACGTGGTCTATGGCGTTTCGGTCGAAGGTGAAAACGTGTGGGTGGCCACAGCCGCCGGCGCCTGCCGGCTCAACCTTCGCACCGCCGAGTGGTCTCTCTATAACGAGCGTAATACTCCCATGGTCGAGATCTGGGCTTATTCCGTAACTGCCACGCCGACGAAAGTCTACTACGGTATCTGGGGCAGCGGCGTTCTCGAATACGACCAGCAGACAGGACGGTGGGATAAGTATGACGATCCCGACGGCGAGAATGAACTCGTGCTCTTCAAGGACCAGGGACTGATTCACGAAATTGTCACGTCTGTGAGTTATGTCGATAACATCCTGTGGGCCGCGACCTACTTTGGAGACAGCCGCTATGACGGCCGTTACTGGCATAACTTTCTCACCAAGGACAGCGGACTGCCTTCGAACTTCACAAACCAGGTGAAAGGTCTTGACGCCAAACGAGCCTGGTTTTGCACCGACAAGGGCATAGCCTACTACGATGGCGTCAACTGGGCTGTCTATCGGCCGTCACTCATCGACGGCAAGCCAGAGATGACGGTGCGTGACGCCGATGGCCATGTCACATCCATTCCGGTCACCACCGCTCCCGCTCACAACTATGCATTAGGCATCGACTTCCAAGGCAGCGATATCTGGGTTGCCACCGCCAAGGGACTTAGTCACGGAATTCATCAACCTTAAGGAGCTTTCATCATGAATGCATTCGCAGAAATACTGGAAAATATCGGCCACGCTCCCATTCAGAAGCGTGCCATGACCCATCACGGTGTACTCAACGAAGCCTATGCCTATGCCAAGCCAAGTTCGTTCTCGCGCGGCATGCGCATCGACTTGAACGGCCTTACCATTCTGCTCATCTCCGGTACGGCATCCATCGATGAACACGGCGTAAGCGTGCATATCGGCGACTTCCGCGCACAGATGAAGCGTACATTGCAAAACATCACCGCGCTGCTCGCCAGCGAAGGCTGCACCTGGCATGACATCGTCCGCACCAGTTGCTACTTGAGAGACATCGATCGCGACTACGATGCATTCAACCAGGAACGCACCGCTTTCTTTGAGGAGCAAGGGCTCGATCCGTTGCCCGCCTCCACCGGTATCCAAGCCAAGTTGTGCCGTCCTGAACTGCTGGTCGAGATCGAAGCGATTGCCATGTTTCGCACGGAACCAGCGTCTGATTGCAACAGGGAATCGTAATGACGGTCTGGGGAAGCAAGCCGATGTTGTTGGCGGCCGTGGCTGGCCTGTCAGTGGCCGCGCTGGCGCAGACTGCGCATGTCTGTGAATGCGGCGCGCATCCTCCGGGTCCTCCGCCGGATCGCGCCCTTTCGCCCTATGCCGCTGAACCAGGCGACATGAGCCCGTTTGCCAAGTTTGCTTCTCCATATGATACCAACTACATCCATCCCAACGTGTATGTCGGCGCTGGTCGCGATCTTCCCGATCCGACCGGCCTTGATGAGATTCGCATCGGGGTCCTTGCTCCGATGGCGCCGCACCCGCAGCAGGAGTTCGGTACGCGCATGCTGCATGGCGCGCAATTGGCAGTCGAAGAAGCCAATGCGCGCGGTGGCTATGGCGGCAAGCCTTTCCGCCTGATGCCGCACAACGACTACGACAACTGGCAGGCCAACACAGTCTATGGCGAAACGCGGCCTACCAATCCAGAAATATGGGGCTCGGCTTCAGATGAAGTAGTCAAGATGGTCTACGACGAGAAGGACTGGGCTATCTTCGGTTCGATTAGTTCTGAATCGACCCATATCGCATTGCGCGTGGCGCTGCGCGCGGAGATTCCCATCGTGAACTCCGCATCAACCGATCCAACCATCCCTGAAACCTACATCCCGTGGTACTTCACTGACCTGCAGGACGATCGCGTCCAAAGCCTGACATTGGCTCGTCATCTCTTCACAGAACTTGGACTCAAGCGAGTCGCGTTGCTGCGCGTCAATGATCGGTACGGGCGCTTCGGTGTGCCCAAATTGCGCGATGCCGCGCGACGTCTGGGTCATCCCGTGGTAATCGAACAAAAATTCTTTCCCGGCGATAAGGATTTCTCGCAACAGTTGAAGGTCATCGCATCCTCGCGCGCCGACGCGATCGTTCTCTGGGCCGATCAAATTCCCGCAGCGCTGATCTTGAAGCAGCTACGAGCAGCCGGCATGAAGCAGCGTGTCTTTGGCGCCTATCGCACCCTTGGTCCAGAATTTCTCAAGGAAGCGGGAGCCGATGCGGAAGGATTTGAAGCTGTTTTCCCATACGATCAAAACCGCCAAGATCCGCAGTGGATCGACTTCAATCGCCGCTTTGAAAGCCGCTTCCAGCAGAAGCCCGATCAGTTCGCGTCTCTCGCCTTCGACGCGATGAACGCTTTGCTCGATTCCATCTGCAAGGCGGGACTGAACCGCGCACGCATCCATGACGCGCTCGCCAATATCGAACAATACGATGGCGTCACCGGCCACATGATCTTCGATCCCAATCAGAAGAACATTGCGCCCATGTATCTCGGAACGGTTCATGACGGAGCCATCACCTATCGCGCCGCGAGCATGGAGAAGGCGCAACCCTATGCGCGCGTCGGAGAAGACGGAATCGGCGCAGCCGGACCGAGAGACGACCATCCCCATCCTGAAGTAAATGGGATTCGTCGTGTTGTTCTGTTTGGGAAAGGCGCAGAAAGCATCGCGTTATCTTCCGGGTTTCAGACTGCTCTTCAGCAACCCGCCAACGATCCAGGTTCATGGCAAGCGCTCCCAATCGAAACTCATTCGGGCAATCAGGACTGGGGCAAGTCAACATCATCTTTGGTTGAAGCTGTGTTCGACAAGCATGCGCTCGCCATCATTGCGCTTGATCGTGATGCGGCCCATCTCGCGGAACAACTGGCGCTGAAGAGTTTTGTGCCGGTGATTGCCTTGAGCAGCGATCAGACGCTGACCTCTACCAACGTGCCGTGGATTTTTCGCCTGCCCGTCGATACCGATCCAGTCGCAGCGCTTCGTTTGATCCGGAAAGCTGTCGAACAAAGCGGCCCGGATCCAGCGCGGCTTCGCGAACGGCTTGCGTCCGGAGAAGAAATCTCCGGCGTAGCCTTCTTTCCTGGCGGAGAGCCTCGCCCACGCTGAAAGTAGTCAGAACTAGAAATGAAAGATCAAGTCACTGGCTGCCGTGAACTGCGTCCGGCGAGTTCCCTTGTCGTAGGCGAGACGATCCCACGCGTGGTCCAGTCGTATCTCGGGCCGAATCTGGATCGTGGTTCCGATCCAATGGCTGAGCATGAACGTGTTCTCGGTGTACTTGGAGTTGTAGCCGGTGCGCTGACCTTTCTTGTCGTTTAAGAAATCGCTGCGCAACGAGATGAAGTCATGCGGCGAAATCTGCTTGTTGACGTAATTCACCGCCGCATATTCGGGTGCAAGGCACTCGGTTTCTCCGGGATGGCAGGTGGCGCCGTTGGTATTCGGCTGCGGCGTCAGCGGGCCGCTCACGCTAGGCACATCGCGCTGGTACATCACGTAGACCTCGGTAGCGCTGTGCCAGCTCTTTAAGAACTTGTGATACCACGTCGCGTCGTACTGCTGAAGGTTGTTATAGGTGTATTTGCCGTTGTTGATGCCGTTCAGGCAGACATAAAAATTGTCATTCACCGAAGAAGTCGTATAACTCACACACGCCGTGGCCGATGGCTTGGCGTCGTGCGTCCAGAGCGCGACATCGTGCCCCCCGGTGATGCCGGCCTGAACCAGCCACCGATCGTTCAACTGGATCGTTGCCAGCAAACCGGTATCGGTGAACGGATCGACAGAGTAGAGCAGCGAGTGGCTGAACATGTAGTTATTCGGCGTCAACTGCGCCTCGATACCAGGGATAGAAATAAATCGGCCTGCGCGCAGATTCATACCCTTGCCCACGTGCGGTAGATACAAATCAAAGTACTCCATCACTGGATCGAAGCCATATTGATGATGGTCTTTCAAGAGTTGAAAGCTTACATATCCCTTGTCGGTCGTGTACTTGTAATCGGACCCGTACAAGGCGGAGAGATGAAATCCATAGTCAACGTGATCGCGTTGCACCGTATCCGGAAGCCGTTCTAAGTACACGACGGCCTGGTTCATCTCAAATCGGTTGGAGTATTCATCGTCAACTTCCGGCGCGTTGCTGCGCGACGAGGTACTCCCGTTTATGGTTGGTTCGATCCAGCCGTAAATTTTCGTCCGCCCGTTTGCTCCGTTGATCGCCGTCATCAGCGGATAGCTGTTGCCGTCTGCTTCTCCTATCACGGGCGATCCTCCATAGGACCAGTCGGCATTTGGGAATGGAGGCGACTCCAGCGGTGAAGAGGGTCCACGTCTCGGCGCTGGTGGCGAAGCCGGTGCTGTCCCATGCCAATCCTGATCGTAAAACTGGATCAGCTTGCCAAGAAAGCCTTTTGTATTCGCCGCGGGGGCTGTCGGGGCTTCCGGCAAATTCTGCGCGAGCAAAAGGGAACCGCCGAAGCCCATGGCAAGCAGAGAAAAAAACAAGCGAACGAGGACTCCATCCGCTATACGCATGAGACGCACCTGCAACATCGGTCCAGTATCCTCTGCCGGCCCCGCTGTGCGCCAGCTTAGGTCTTCGCGTTTGTCGACTTCGCAGCGTCCCCGGCCGATTGTGATGCCTCCTTCGCCCGGTGTGACTCATCGGAGAACAACATCAACGAGCGTCCAGCCACGATGATCTTCTCTCCGACCTCGGCCTCGGCAAACGGATCGTCGATGTTCTCCGTATCCATGATCTGCTTCCACGGCGTTCCATTTGGAACTTGGGGCAGGGTGAATTCGACGCCCTCGTGCGCCGCGTTGACCAGCAGCAGAAAGCTGTCGTCCATGAGTGGATTGCCCTCTTCGTCGCTGGTTTGCAGTGTCTGCCCGTTCAGCATGATGGCCATGGCCCGCACCCACTCAGAATTCCACGCTTCCTCCGGCATCTCCTGCCCAGCGGCGTCATACCAGGCGATGTCGCGCACCACCGAATTGCGAATTGTACGGTCTTGAAAGAATTTGCGGCGATGCAGATTGGGATGCTCCTGCCGCAGGGCTATCAGCTTCGATGTGAATTCGAGCAGACGCGCTCGGGAGGGACTCAAATCCCATTCATGCCAGGTCAGTTCGTTGTCCTGGCAGTAACAATTGTTGTTACCCCGCTGCGAGCGCGCAATCTCATCGCCGCCGCATAACAGCGGCACTCCCTGGCTGAGGGTCAGCGTCGAAAGAAAGTTCCTCATCTGCCGTTCGCGCAGAGCATTGATGTCTGGATCTTCCGTCGGCCCTTCCGCGCCCATGTTCCACGAGTCGTTGTTGTCCGAGCCATCGTTGTTGTTGTCCCCATTGGCTTCGTTATGCTTCTCGTTGAAGCTGACCAGGTCGCACAGCGTGAAGCCATCGTGCGCGGTAACAAAATTGATGCTTGCGTAAGGCTTGCGTCCGTCGTGCTGATACAAGTCGCTGGAGCCCGTGATGCGGTAAGCAAAGTCGGCTAGCAGGCCGCCGTCGCCCTTCCAGAATCGTCGCACCGTATCACGATACCTGCCATTCCACTCTGCCCATAGGACAGGGAAGTTACCCACCTGGTACCCGCCCTCGCCAACATCCCATGGTTCGGCAATGAGCTTGACCTCGGCTAGGGTTGGATCCTGGTGAATGGTGTCGAAAAATCCGCCCAGTTTGTCGACATCATGCAGTTCGCGAGCCAGCGTGGCGGCCAGGTCAAATCGGAAGCCATCCACGTGCATCTCTGTAACCCAGTAGCGCAGGCTGTCCATCAGCAACTTCAAGACCTGCGGGTGGCGCACGTTGAGTGTATTGCCGGTGCCAGTGTAATCCATGTAATAGCGCGGATTGTCCGGCATCAGCCGGTAATAGGTCGCGTTGTCGATCCCGCGGAAGCTCAGCGTCGGCCCTTTTTCGTTGCCTTCGCATGTGTGGTTGTACACCACGTCGAGAATGACTTCGATGCCCGCTGCGTGCAGTGCCTTCACCATCTCACGGAATTCATTCACTTGTCCGCCGCGGTCGCCCGACGCGCTGTATCTTGCCGCCGGTGCAAAGTATCCCAGCGTGTTATAGCCCCAGTAGTTCACCAAGCCGCGATCGAGCAGATGCCCATCATCGATGAAGTGATGAATCGGCAATAACTCCACTGCCGTAATTCCCAGCTTTTTCAGATATTCAATGCTTGAGGGGTGCGCCATGCCTGCGTAGGTTCCTTGCAGGTGTTCCGGTACGTTCGGGTTGCGTTTGGAAAAGCCCTTGACGTGAACCTCGTAGATCAATGAATCGGCGAGGGGGATTTTCAGCGGTTTGTCATTTCCCCAGTCGAAGGATTGTTCGACGACGATGCTTTTCGGGATGCCTGCTGCACTATCCTCTTCGGAGATTTTCAGGTCGTCCCCTGACGGCGCGTCGTAGGAAAAAATAGGAGCCTTCCAGTCCAGCGTGCCGGTAATTGCCTTGGCGTAAGGATCAACCAGCAGCTTCGCCGGATTGTAGCGATGACCCTGCTCCGGCTCCCATGGCCCCTGCATGCGATAGCCATACATCTGACCAGGGCCTACACCTTTGAGGAACGCATGCCAGATAAAAGCGGTGCGTTCATGCAGTTCAATGCAGTCGGTCTGCTTCCCCGTCTCGTCAAAAAGGCAAAGCGAAACACCGGTTGCGTTTTCGGAATAGATAGAGAAGTTGGTTCCATGTGGATGCGTGGTGGCGCCCAATGGGTAGGGAGTTCCAGGCAGTACCGTACGCTGCATGATTGCTTTCCTTCCAGTTTTGAGATGAGTCCGGCAGATTCATTGCGGGGAAAATGGCCCTACATTGCGCGTTTGTCGATAAAACGAAGTTTTGGATGGCCCGCGTTCAAAGCCTTTGATTCCAGATACCCATTCGCGGTTGTGCGCTGCCTTTTTGGATTTGAATGGGCCAGAAACCAACTCCGATGCTGCAAGCCGCCCCACCCGCGATTGTCGCCAACCTCTGCGCGCTCCAACTTTGGATGGATGCGGCTCCTCCGAAGACACACGTAGCATTCACCGGGTGAACCCACCGCGCAGACAGCTTGGTCTGGCTTCCGCCATGGCCGTGGTACTTGGCGAATCCATTGCTCTGGGCATCTTCCTCACTCCGGCGGCCATGGCCAAATCGCTGGGCTCCCCGCTGTTGCTCGCGGGTGTCTGGCTGGGCATGGCGTTGATGGCCATGTGCGGGGCACTTTGCTATGCGGAGCTCGCCATCCGCTTTCCTGAGTCCGGAGGCGAGTACGTCTACCTGCGCGCAGCCTATGGAGAACGGCCGGCGTTTCTCTACGGCTGGATGAGCTCCCTCGTCATGTACCCGGGCGTCGCGGCGGCCCTCGCCGTGGGTGCGGCACCGTATCTGGCACAGGTGATTCCTCTGCCCCCTTCGCTCCTGGCCGCTGTCCCGGCCCTCACCCTTTGCGTTTTCTGCGCCATCAACCTGCTCGGTACACAACTCAGTGGCGCGGTGCTGTCATCGGTGAATATACTCAAGCTGCTCGTCCTCTTTGCGCTGGTAGGATGGGCTGCAATTTCCGGTCACGCCCATCTCGGCAACCTGCTGCCTCTGGCGGCACGGCGGCCCGGTTCGGACGCGATTTTTCCGGCCATCGCAGGAGGCGTCATGAGTGCCTTCTTCAGCTTCGGTGGATGGTGGGAAGCCGGCAAGATCGCAGGCGAGGTGCGCAACCCGCGCCGCAATCTGCCTATCGCCTTCCTGGGCGGCGTCACCCTGGTGACACTGGTCTATCTGCTCATCAGCGCGGCTTTTCTTGCGGTCATCCCGCTGGAAAAGCTCACGTCGAATACCGCCTTCGTTGCCCAGTTTGGCGGCGTTCTTTTCGGTGACGCGGGCGCTCGCATCCTCTCCGCTTGTGTGCTGATCTGCGTCTGTGGAGGCATCGCCGCCCTCACCATGGCCGCGCCGCGCGTCTGCTACGCCATGGCGCAGTCGGGAGCGTTTTTCCCAGCCTTTGGCAAACTGCATCCGCGCTTCGGCACACCTGCCAACGCCATCCTCCTCCAGACCGCGCTCGCGCTCGCAGTCTTGCTCTTTGGAGCCTTTGATCGCGTATTGGCCTACATCATTTTTTCGGCCGTTATCTTCCTGGCCATCACGGCTTCGACGCTGTTCCGACAGCGTGAGGCGGTCAAGGCCTGGTGGTTCCCGGTCGCGCCCGTCCTGTTCATCGCGCTGTCTGCGATCATCGCCTTTCTCATCCTCATGCACGATCCACTGCCCGCCCTGGCCGGTGTCGCCATCGTGCTGCTTGGCTTGCCGCTGAGCCGATTCCTTGCGCCCCGCAACTCAACATTGCCACTCGTCTCTGACAGGAGCTGAATTACTCATGCCACACATCCAACTTCCCGCCGGCCTGCAGGGAATTCGCGGCCCCATGGCCTTCCGCCCCGAAACCGCCAAGCCTCTCAATGAGCTTGTCGAAACCCTCCTCCACGCGCCCAACTCGCTGGCCCCCGGCGAACGCGAACTGATCGCCACCTACGTTTCCTATCTCAACGACTGTTATTTCTGCCAGACCGTCCACGGAGCCATTGCCGCCGCGCACTTGAACGATGACGAAGACCTCGTCCGCCGCGTCAAAGCCGACTTCCAGCACGCCGATATCTCCGCCAAATTGAAAGCCCTGCTGGTCATCGCAGGCAAAGTCCAGAAGGGCGGCAAGCACGTCACTTCAGCCGACGTTGAAGCAGCTCGCGAAGCCGGCGCCACCGACATCGAGATCCACGACACCGTGCTCATCGCCGCCGCTTTCTGCATGTACAACCGCTACGTCGACGGCCTCGCTACCTGGCAGCCCCAGGAAGAAGCCCTCTATCGCGAGCGCGGCAAAAAGACCGCCCGCGAAGGCTACGTCACCATGAGTCGCGAGTACCTGAAACAGGAAGAACCGGTAACACAAGGAGCCTAATCATGCCGCATATCGATCTACCCAAAGAACTCCCCGGGATCAGCTCCGGATTCGCTTTCCGTCCCGAGACCGCCAAGCCCATGCGCGAGCTCGCGCACATCCTTCTTCACGAGCCCAACAGCCTCACACCCGGCGAGCGCGAACTCATCGCCACCTACGTCTCGCATTTGAACGACTGCTATTTCTGCCAGACCAGCCACGGAGCGGCCGCCTCCTGCCACCTCGGCAACGTGACCACTGTCAAGCAGGTCAAGACTGACTTCCTGCGCGCACCCATTTCAGAGAAGCTGAAGGCCTTGCTGGTCATTGCCGGCGAAGTCCAGCGCGGCGGCAAAAATGTCTCCACCAGCGACGTCGAAGCAGCCCGCGCCCAAGGCGCCACCGATATGGAAATCCACGACACGGTGCTCATCGCCGCCGCTTTCTGCATGTACAACCGCTACGTCGACGGCCTCGCCACCTGGCAGCCGCGGGAAGAATCGATGTACGCGCTGATGGGCCAGCACCTGGCATCGGAAGGCTATCGCACCTCCTCCGTCCGTGCGAAGGAGAAGGAACTCGAACCAGCGTAGTTCGGAGACAAACGAGCAAATTGTTCCTCGTGGAACAATCACAAAGCCGCCGCGGAAAGGCGACGCGTAGCCGAAGATTGCGCGGTATCTATCACAAAATGAGTGGTTTAAAGTGGTTTTGAACGGTTCTTGTCCGGCGGCGGATGGCATATACATTT
>Ga0182030_10005048_pt1 | contig 28067 bp, 19 predicted proteins | sample 812S3MmetaG_FD_121299 | JGI IMG/M metagenome (GOLD analysis project Ga0182030, IMG submission 121299) | Permafrost microbial communities from Stordalen Mire, Sweden - 812S3M metaG (Illumina Assembly) | ecosystem: Environmental > Terrestrial > Soil > Wetlands > Permafrost | place: Sweden... | reverse complement strand
CGATCTGGTGGCGCGGCCGATTCTGGCCACGCCGACGACGCTGCTTCCGGTGGCCAACGATTTCGCGGTGAATTCGGGCGGGGCCATCATCAAGAACAAGTTGTTCTTCTTCGGGTCTTACGAGCGTGTGAAACGAAGCGTGCCGCAACCGATTACGATCAACCCGGCCAACGCCGCGCTCATCGGAATTCCGACCAGCCTGCTGACGAATCCTCCGGCGATTGAACATGCGCAGTGGGTGGATGCGCGGATCGACTGGGTGATCACGCCGAAGAACCAGTTCTTTGTCCGCTACAACTACTTCCGCAACCAGTATCCGTTCAACTCCAATGTGGGCGGCCTCAACGCGCTCAGTGTGGCGGCGGATTTCCGCGATCGCGCCCATGTGCTGGGCGCGCAGCTTGTTTCCACGATTTCCGCCACCATGGTGAACGAACTCCGCTTCGGATGGCCCTACCGCAACGAGCAGCACGTGGCCAACCCTCTGACGGGAGCGGGCCCCGAGATCAGCATCAGCGGAATCGCGAATTTCGGCGGCAGCAACTCCGTGGCCGACCGTTTTCAAGAGAAGGTGCCCAACCTCAACGACAACTTCACGGTCACCAAAGGGGCGCACACGTTGAAGGTGGGCTTCGGATTCCAGCAGAACCTCGACGTGCAGGCCGCCGACGTTTATACGCAGTACACGTTCCCGACGATCGCGGCGTATCTATCGGCGGCATCGGGCGCGACGCCCTATTCCTATTCGACGTTCAACGCCAGCGTGGGCCAGCCGGGCGCGTGGTATCACTCGATCTTCTGGGATTTCTTCGCACAGGACAGTTGGCAGATTGCGCCGAAGGTGCTGGTCATCGGCGGGGTCCGCTACGACAAATTCTCCGGACCGGCGGGCGACCCAAACTACCAGCTTCCCTACTCGCAGCATTTCCACTCGCCCAGCGCCGACTTCGCGCCGCGGCTTGGCGTGGCATGGTCGATCGACACGAAGACGGTCCTGCGCGTCAATTCCGGCATCTTCTACGAAGCTCCGCCGACCAATCTGTGGTACAACGCCCTGTATAACGATGGTGGTTCCAGCTCGTATATCGCGGCGATTTCCGCCACGACTCCGGGCGCTCCAGCGTTTCCCGCCGCGGTGGTCAACGGATCGCTGCCGCGGTCGGCGCAAACGCTGTATACCATCACGCCGGGCTTCAAAGACGGCTACGGTATTAATTCCAGCCTGCAGATCACGCGGCAGTTGGCGGGGAACGACGCGCTCACGGTGGGCTACGCCAATACGGGCGGGCGGAACCTCGAATACCTGCGCAACATCAACCTGATCAACCCCATCCGCTTCCTGGACGACGGCCGTCCGGTGTATGGACCCGCCGGCGCCGCCACGCGGGCCAACCCGCTCTACAACAATATTGCCCTCCAAGACATCGGCGACAACAGTTCGTACAATGCGCTGATCGTGAACTACCAGCACCGGTTCGCGCGGGGCCTGCTGGTGAACGCTTCTTATACGTGGTCGCATTCCATCGACGACGCGCCGGAGGCCAACAGCTACGATCAAGGCTCGCTGTTCATCTCGGACGCGACCAATCGGAACCGGGACCGCGGCAACAGCGCCATCAACCGGCCCAATGCATTCAGCCTCACCACGGTCTGGTCTCCGATCGCAAAATTCGACAATCATGCGGCGAATTATCTCGCCAATAACAACCAGTTCACCGTGCTCGTCAATGTCTCTTCCGGCGATGACCAGAATATCGCGGCGAACACCGTTTTGAATGGCGATAGTCTGGCCACTTCGCGTCCGCTCTATGTAGGCCGCAACACCGCGGTCACGCCGGGTGTGTACCAGTTTGACGTGCGCTACACGCGGACCTTCTTCAAGATCCGGGAACGCTTGCAGCCGAAGTTTTTTATTGAGGCGAACAACGTTTTCAATCACCCGAATGTGACCACCATCAACACCACGGCGACCGTCACGGCGGCTACCGGCGCTATTATCAGCAACCCGACCTTCGCCCCGGTATCGACGCTGCTGGAAGGGCGCATTGTGCAACTGGGAGTAAGAGCCGACTGGTAAACCGGCGGCGAGGGCTGCGGCGGCGCGTTATTTTTCCGCCTCGCGCTCCGATTTCAGGTCGATGAACGTCGGCTGGGCGGGATCGCCGGCGATGAGCTTGCCATCCACGACGGAGAGTTCCAGGACATTGATGGCGGTGGAGCGCCGCGAGGCGGGACGAGGCGCGTCCCCTGGTCCACTCGGCACGCGGCCGCCGAAGAAGAACCACCAGGCGCGGCCGCCGGAGACGACGACATCGCCGTGGGAACCGATGAGGGTCTCGTCCTGCGGCGTCCAGTGCATGCAGTCGTCGGAACGCCAGACGCGCATCCCGGTGGCCCAGGTGTCGGCGATGAGCCAGTACTTGCCTTGCCAATGAATCACCTTCGGCCCTTCGCCGCTGCGGTCGGTGACGGCGTTGCCTTTGGTTTGCCAATGGAAAAGATCGGGGCTATCGGCATAGGAGAGCGTTTTCTGCTTGCGCTCGTCCTTGTACCACATGCGCCAGGCGCCGCCGGGAAGCTGAATCACGCAAGGATCGATGACGCGATCGGACTCGAGATCGACGGGGCCGACGGTGCTCCATTTGACGCCGTCTTTGCTGGTGAGGTGGACGATTTCGCGGGGGTGATTCCAATCGTTGAAAATGCCCGGCACAAAGGTAAGGAACATGTGATAGGTTCCTTCGAACCAGATCACTTCGGGCGCCCAGTAGGTGTAATCGGTGGGGTGGGTGTCCTTGCCGTAGTTGATATCGGCGGTGCCGCGATAGGTCCAGGTGGCGCCGCCGTCCGACGATTCGGCCATGCCGATGTTCGAGCCGTGAACCCAGGTGACGCCGGGCGTATCGGCGGCGTTGGCGCGGCGGGCGGTGTAATACATGAACCATTTATTCTGTTCCGCATTGAAGCAGAGGACAGGATCGGTGGGCGCATCGAAGGGGGGATCGCGATAGAGCGGCCTGGGCGCGATCTTGCCGGTGGGCGGCGGGTTGGGCGCGGGGGTCTGCGCCGAGGCGATGGCGAGGAACAAGCAGAGGAATGTAGCGCAAGGGAGGATGGGTGCGGAGATCGGGGTTTTCATTTTCGTCGCTTCAGTTTACTCCACGCCGGGAAAGACCCGCATTACGATTGGACGACGTCAGCGCGCCACCAGGCGAACCGGGCCCAGCAGGCCGGAGATCGGGGATGCGCCGCGACCCCTTCCGCCGGCGGCGGAAGCGGCGGGCGCTCCGCCAGGGCCTCCGCGGCCCGCAGGCGTGGCGTTCACCTGGATCTCCAGAAGGTTGGCGCCGGCTTGCAAGGTGCTGGTGACGTCCCAGCGATAGGGCTGCCAGGCGTGGGCTTCCAGTTCCTTGCCGTTCAGCTTCACGCGCGCGTAGTCGCGCACCTCGGCGATTTCCAGGAACACGCGTTTGCCGGCGGGCGCCGCGGCAGAGGTGAACTGCTTGCGATAGGTGGCGGGGCCGGCAAAGGACGGCGTGCCCAGGTCCTCCCACGATTTCAGCGGCGTGGTCAGCGGTTTGCCGTTCAGGTCCAGCGCCCAGTCGCCGCCGAGTTCCACGAGCGTGTTGCCGGATGCCATTGAGGGCTCCCCAGCGGCCACCGCGCCGGGAAGTGGCCCGACCACCACGACTTTCGTTTCATAAGGTCCGAGCACGAGGGGAAAGCGCACGGAATCGCTCTCCGAGGTGGCGGCGGCGATGGGGTGAATCTCGCCCGTGGCCAGGTCCCAGGCTTGCGCCTGGCCGTGGCCGGCGATGGTTGCCGTGCGCGATTCCGCGTGGTTGCTCTCATTGAAGAAAAAGTACATTTCGGCGTCGCGCCAGCTTCGGTGGGTGTAGGTCAATCGCGGGAAGGCCGCGTCCAGCTTCACATCGGGGGTGGGAAGGGCGGCGAGCACGCGCGGCGTGATGTCGCCCGAGGGCTCGAGAAGGGGGGCGAAGCTCAAATCGGGCGAGTCATGGGCATCGAGGAACGTCTTGTCCACCACCAGCCCTGGCGTTTTGCCCACGAAAATCACCTTGCCGCCGGCTTTGGCGAAGGCCCGAAAGCGCTCCAGGCCGGTGCGCGTGATCACCGTGGTGGAGGGCACCACGATGGCCTTGTAAACCTGGCCGCTGAGATTCTTGAAGCCGCCGTTTTCGATGGCGGCCACCGAGGTGAGCGACTGCTCGTCGAAGTAATCCCAATCCACCTGGTGTTCGAACAACTGCCAGCCGAGCTTGGTGGTGCTGTGGTCGGCCTCCTGGTCGCCCATCCACATGCTGTTGGCGGGATGGTAGAGGCCGACCTGCGCGGCGGGGCGTCCGATGGCCATCAGATAGCCGGCGCGGTTGGTGTACCACGCCAGCATGGGCGCCTGCGGCGGCACCGGCGGGGGTGGCCCAGTCGCGTTGCCGCCGGGGCCACCGCGCAGCACGGGGATGCGGATCTGCATGGCGTTGACGCCGCGGACCAGTTGAAAATCCAACTGGAACTTGCCATCGATGCCCGGTCCGCCTCCTTCTTCGGCCCAGACCTTGGGCCTGCCGAAAAGGTGCGCCGCCGAAGAGGCGAGCTTGGGGAAATTGTTGTTGACACGCCACGTTCCGTCCGGCGTGTGGATGGCGTCCGGCACAAGCTGGCTCAGGTTATCGATGCCAGGCACCTGCACGCGGCGGTTGTCGCGGAAGTAATCGCCTTCACTGCGCACCAGGGCCATCATGGTTTCTTCGTGGTTCAGGTGCACCAGGTATTCCACGTTATACTTCGCGCACCACTCGGCTTGCACGGCGAAGAAGGTGTTTTGGAAGAGGCCGCTCCAAACGTCCCAGTAGTCGGCTTTGGCGCGCTGCGCCTCATCGGTCATTTTGCCGCTGAAGAACATGGGGATGTAGGGCTGCAGATCGTACCCTTTCCGCTGCTGAAACTCTTCCAGCAGGCGGGGCGTCCAGGGCATGCCGTTGATGGAGTAATCCGGCTCATCGCCGAAGAAGCCGAGAACGGTTTTGCCGAACTCGTCGCCCACCGCCTGCCGGTAGGTTTCGTGGGTGATCCTGAGGAAGGCGCGGGTGGCATCGGCGTCCAGGTAGTCGATGAGCGAGTAGAGGCTGTCCTTGGCCCGGGTGCCGTCCTCGCGATTGAAATTCCGCGTCGGCGAACTGACGTAGATGTGCCGCACGAAAACCACCTCCCAGGAGAAACGGGGCTCGTTCGGGGTGGAGCCTTCGGGCGGCACGATCCAGCGGAGCTGGCCGTCGGAGGGAACCGGGATGGGAACGATGCCTTGCACCTGCTGGTCGGGGGACGACTTGACGGCGAAGATGGCGAGCGTGTCCGCGGGCGCCGGCATGGAGAGGGTCTGGCCGGGGATGACACGAACGCGGATATCGGCGACGATGCCCTGCATGCCGAGTTGCGGGTATTCTTTGCTGATCCTGCCGCCGGCAAACCCGCTGGGGTAGTCGGATTCGTCCTGGATCCAGAGCTTCATGCCCCGCTTCACGGCCTCCTGGACGGTGAACTTGACCTGGCTCATGTGCTCCGGCGAGAGGTACTTGGGTTCGCCGCGTCCCGGCGAGAGGTTCACCACGAAGATGCCATTGGCCGCCAGCCGGTCGAAGTCCTGGACGATCCTTTCCCTGGCGTCGGGGCCGTTCCAACTGGCAAACGGCTGGATGGCGCCGTACTCGTGCGGCGGCGTCTTGAAGTTGGCGGCGGCTTCGCGCACGGACGGGACGGTGATCTGCTGCCACGGGCGTTGGGCCGGCAGCACGGCGGCCAGAAGCGGAACGAGCGCCAGCACCTTCGAGATCGTTTTCATATCAACCTCTCCTAAAATATGGCACATCCGGGATTGTGGCTTCGATGGACGCGCGCGTGGCCTTGCGGCGGGCAGAGAAAAAGTGCAGAATCATCGGTGGCTGGTCTTGGCTTGACACCACCGCGGGGAAGCGGGGAGTCGCGACCAATATACGGAAAAGGGAGAAGATTATGACCGATGACGCGGTGACTCGTCGATTGTTCCTGGCAGCCGCGGCCGCGGCTCCGGCGGCGCCTCTGCCGCTTACTTCGGACAGAATTGCGATATTCAGTCCGCCGCCCGGCCGGATCCACATCGTGGCGGCCACGGCGGCAGCGGCCGTCGCGCCCGCCAGGTACACGGCGGCGGAGATCAAACAGATCGAGTCGCAGGGCAAGGACGTGCAGATCGCGATGCCGGCGAACGCCGAGGAATTGAACAAGGTGCTGCCCGAGGCTGACGTCGTATTCGGCGCGCTGAACGCGGAGTGGCTGGCGAAGGCGAAGAGCTTGCGCTGGCTACAGGCCACGGAAGCGGGAATGGAGCGGCTGCTGTTTCCGGAGCTGATCAAGAGCGATGTGGTGGTGACGAACATGGCGCGCATGTTCGCGCCGGCCATCTCCGAGACAGCCATCGGGATGCTCTTGAGCCTGACGCGCGGGTTCAACAAGTACTACTTTCCGCAGTTCCAGAAGCGGACGTGGAATTCCGAGCGGAACCTGGTGGAGGTGGACGGCATGACCATGGGGATTGCCGGCATGGGCGGCATTGGGCAAGCCACGGCCATGCGCGCGCACTATGGGTTCAACATGCGGATTCTGGGCACGGATGCGAAACCCATGGCCAAGCCCATCTTCGTGGAGACGCTGCGGGAGCCGGGGTGGCTGATGGAAATGGTGCCGCAGGTGGACATCCTGGTCAGTGCGGCGCCCTCGACCAAGGAAACCGAGGGGATGTTCAACGAGAAAGTGTTTCGGGCGATGAAGAAAACGGCGTACTTCCTCAACCTGTCGCGGGGAGCGCTGGTGGACGAGAACGCGCTGGTGCGGGCGCTGAAGGAAGGGTGGATCGCCGGCGCCGGGCTGGATCCGGCGCGCACCGAGCCGTTGCCCTCCAGCCATCCGTACTGGGATTGTCCGAACCTGATCATCACGTGCCACAGCGCCGGATTCGCGCCGCAACGCCAGATCCGTTTCATAGGCCTATTGGCCGACAACGTGCGGCGTTACGCGAGCGGCTTGCCGCTGATGAATGTGGTGGACAAACAGCGCGGTTACTAACTCGCGAAGAAGGCTTATCGATGAAACCGGCATTCTTGATTCGGAGCGCATGTCAATGACGAGAACGTCACAAATGAGATGGGCAGTTAGCTCGCTTTTAGCCGTCGCACTGCTATGTGGCATGGCGGCGGCACAACAGGGTCAAGGGCAGGCCACCGCCCAACCCAAGCTGTACAACACGGTCAAGCAGAAGCTGCTGGAAGGCAAGCAGGTCTTCAGCTTCACGCAAACGAAGATGGATATCGCCGGTTACTGCGAGGCGGCCAGGCACTACGATTACACCTGGTTTGAGATGCAGCACAGTACGCTGGAGTTTAAGGACATCGAGGCGATGATCGCGGCCTGCCCGCACACCGCCGCCACCCCCATGATCCGGCTGCCGGACGCGCAGGAATGGCATATCCAGCATGCTACCGACATTGGCGTGCTGGGCATCGTTGTCCCGACGGTGGACGATGTGGACCGGGCGCGGGAAGCGGCCAAGTGGGCGCGGTATCCGCCGGTGGCGCGGCGCAGTTCCGGGCAGGGACAGGCGCGCACCATCTGGGGCATCAACGCCATCGATTACGCCAAGACGATCAATGACAACATGCTGGTGGTGATCATGATCGAGACGCCGACCGGGGTGGCCAACGCCTATGACATCGCGTCGGTGCCGGGCGTGGATGTGGTGATTGTCGGGAACAACGATCTGAGCCAGTTTTCGGGATACGCGCAGACGGACGACCGGTATCAGCAGATGATCACCAAGATTCACGACGACACGCTGCGGGCGGGGAAGATCTTCGGGCAGGCGAATTGGATCTACGCGACCGGACACGCGCTCAGCAAGGATGCCAAGTTCTTCCAGAACGGTCCATCGAACGATGGGTGGAAGCCGCCCGCTCCCGGCGGCGCCGCGCGCAACCCGTAACGCCGCACCTCGCAGCAACGGGGAGAATGCATCCACCGCGCCGCCGGAAGCGGAGGCAGGGGTTTCCGCGCGGCGAGGGCGCCCTCCCCACCATGCGCCACCAACTGTGCCGGCCTGAGGCAAGTGGATGGCCAGCCACCGTTAATTACGCGCGCGGTATGTTTTGGTAAAGCCGTTGCGGCTGTTGGTGACCGTAAATGAGCCGTCGGGCAGGGCGGAAAGCTTGATCCACTTACCCTGGCAGGCGGTATCGGGGTTGGCGATGAAGTCCGCGGGCGGGTTGGTTTCGGCGGTGCCGAGCAGGGAGTAGTGAACCTGCCAGATATCTTCCATGCCGGGAGAGTTGCGCAGCGTGGGCCAGGTTTCCGGAGCGCCGCCTTTGCGCGGGCCGTTGCCCATGATGGCCACGCGGGCGCGCAGCGCCTGCGCCAGGACCGGCGACACGCCTTTGTCCTGGCCGTGTATGCTCACCTGGTACACGTCGACCGTGCCGATGGGGTTGAGGGGGCACATCAGCTTGCGGTCGTAGAACCATTCCAGGTCCGCCATGTCGAGCATGCGGAACTTGCCCAGGGTGAAGAGGAGGCCGATGGACATATTGTCCTCGAGATCCTCGGTGCGCTCCGGTTTCTGGGGAGTGGAGGCACAGAGGGGATTGGGGGCGCCGGCGCCGGGCAGCGGCTTATCGAGGAGTTTGGTGGCGGCGGCAACCACCAACACGTCCAGGCCCTCGATGGGAATCCGGTCCCCGGGTTTCACGGCTGTATAATCGCCTTTGTCGCGCACCTCGGCGTAGGCCTTGTAGCGGGCTTCGGCGCCTTTGCCGTTGCTCTGGAGCGGGCCGTGATCCACGAAATGGCGGATGGGGATTTTGGAAACCAGCAGCGGCACGTCGCCCAGGTGATCGATATCGTAGTGGGAAATCACCAGGTAGTCGATCTGTTTCAGGCCGGCCGCCTGGACGGCTTCCATAATGCGGTCGACGTCCCTGCCGTTGGAGCCGGGCCATCCCGCATCGAACAGCATCGACTGGCCGGATGGCGAAACGCAGAGGACGGACTTACCTCCTTCGACGTCGATGACATAGACATCCAATGTCCGGGCCGCGGGAGCCGCCGGCACGAACAGCAGAGAGCAAAGAAACGCGGCTGCCATTCTCACGCCGTGTATTGTAACCAATGTCATGGCGATCCCGGCAGACCGGGCAACCCGGTCGCGACGGGCCGGGCGGCCTGTCCGATGGTCTTGTAATACTCGATCGTCGCCTGGTCGCCGGCCTTTTCGGGAGGCAGCGACTGGCGGGATCTGCTGGCGGACTTCGAACAGGCGCTGGGTGGGACAGACCATCGTTTTTTGTGGTCTGTCGGGCCCTCGCCGGAGCACCGGTTGGGCTGACAGACCACGCCAGGCCATGGTCTGTCCCACCTTCGCTACAATTGAATTTAGTCCAATCCAATTAAGGAAACTCCGTGACAGGCCACGAAATCAGACAGCGTTTTCTCGACTTTTTCAGTGAGCGGGGGCATACGCCGGTACGCAGCTCGTCGCTGGTGCCGGCCAACGATCCCACCCTGCTGTTCACCAATGCGGGGATGAACCAGTTTAAGGATGTTTTTCTGGGCCGGGAGAAGCGCGCGTATTCGCGGGCGGCGAGCTCGCAAAAATGCGTGCGTGCTGGGGGGAAACACAACGATCTGGAGAACGTCGGATACACGCGCCGGCATCATACGTTTTTTGAAATGCTGGGCAATTTCTCCTTCGGCGACTATTTCAAGGCGGAGGCCATCGAGTTCGCCTGGGACCTGATCACCAAAGATTACGGCCTGCCCAAGGACAAGCTGTACGTCACCGTGTTCCGCGAGGACGACGATGCGGAAGAGCTGTGGCAGAAGGTGACCGGCATCCCGAAGAGCCGCATTTTCCGGTTGGACGAGAAGGATAATTTCTGGCAGATGGGCGAGACCGGGCCGTGCGGACCGTGCTCGGAGATTCACTACGATCTGGGCGCGGAGGCGGCCGAGCCGGGAAGGGAGCACGAGGAATTTCCCAGCGACGCGGGCGGACGGTTCGTGGAGATCTGGAACCTGGTGTTCATGCAGTACGACCGCGATACCTCCGGCAAGCTGACGCCGCTGCCGCGACCCTCCATCGATACCGGCATGGGGCTGGAGCGCGTTGCCGCCGTGCTGCAAGGCAAGATTTCCAATTACGACACGGATCTGATTTACCCGATCATCGAGTACGCGGCGGGGATGTTCGGGGTGACGCCGGGCGACGATACGCGGGTGGACACGGTGCTGCGCATCGCGGCGGACCATGCGCGGGCGGCGGCCTTCCTGGTGCACGACGGCGTGATGCCTTCCAATGAAGGGCGGGGCTACGTGCTGCGCAAGATCATGCGGCGGGCGCTGCGCAACGTGCGCATGATCGGCGTGGAAGACGCGTTCCTGTATAAGATGACCGGCTTCGTGGCGGAGTTGATGCAGGGGCCGTATCCGGAAATGCTGGAGAGCTTGCAGCGGGTGGCGCGGGTGGTGAAAGACGAGGAGCACCGTTACGCCACGACCTTTCTGGTGGCGGAGCGGGTGTTCAACGAAGCCATCAAGAGCATCGCGGGGAAGAGCCTGCCGGGCGCGCTTTCCTTCAAGCTTTACGACACCTACGGGCTGGCGCTGGAAGAGCAGGAGGATATGGCTCGCGAGCACGGCCTCGGGATCGACCGGGCAGCTTTCGACGGCGAGATGGAGCAGCAGCGGGAGCGCGCGCGGGCCAGTTGGAAGGGCGCGGAGAAGGGTGCAGTGACGCCGGCATACCAGGTGCTGGTGGAGCAGGGGCGCACAAAATTCCTGGGCTACAGCGAGCTGGAAGCCCTGTCGCGGGTGGTGGGCCTGATTGTGGACAAGGAATTGGTGGAACGGGTAGCGGCGGGCACGAAGGCGGAAGTGGTGCTCGACCAGACGCCGTTCTACGCGGAATCGGGCGGCCAGGTGGGCGACCACGGGGCGCTGTACGGGACGGGCGAAAAGGTGGCGGATGTCGAGGCGGCGTTCCCGGGACTTCCGGGGCTGACGGTGCACCGCATGGTGGCGCGTGGGACGATCACGGTGGGCGATACGCTGCGCGCGGAGGTGGCGGCGCCCGTGCGCGATGCCACGCGGCGCAATCACACGGCGACCCATCTCTTGCACGCCTCGCTGCGGCAGGTGCTGGGGACGCACGTCAAGCAGGCGGGGAGCGTGGTGGACGCGGGACGCTTGCGCTTCGATTTCACGCACTACGCGGGGCTGGACCGCGCCGAATTGGAGGAAGTGGAGCGGCTGACGAACCAGCAGATCCTGAAGAACACGGCGGTGGAGACGGACGTCCTGCCGCTGGACCAGGCGATCGCCACGGGGGCGATGGCGCTGTTCGGCGAAAAGTACGGCGAGCAGGTGCGGGTGGTTTCCGTGCCGGGCTTCAGCCGGGAACTGTGTGGCGGCACGCACGTGCGGCGCACGGGCGACATCGGGGTGTGCAAGATTGTGTATGAAGGCTCTATCGCGGCGGGCGTGCGGCGGATCGAGGCGGTGACCGGGGAAGGCGCGCTGCGGCAGTACCAGGAGACGAGCGGCGCGGTGCGGCGGATCGCGGAGATGGTGCAGGCGGGCGAGCCGGAACTGGTGGAGCAGGTGGAGAAGCTCGTGGCCACGGAGCGTCAGTTGGAGAAGCAGGTGGAGCAGCTCAAGAACAAGCTGGCGCAGGCGGCGGTGGGGCAGGTGGAGGCCCTGGCGCGCACCTTCGGCCCGGTGAAGGTGGTGGCGGCCCGGCTGGATGGAATGGATCGGCCGCAAATGCGCGCGCTGGCCGATGCGCTGCGCAATAAGTGGAAGAGTGCGGTGGTGGTGCTGGCCGGGGCGGAGGACGGGAATGTCTCCATCGTCTCGGCGGTAACGAAGGATCTGACGGCGAAGGTGCACGCCGGGAAACTGGCGAGCGAGGTGGCGCTGGCGGTAGGCGGAAAAGGCGGCGGGCGTCCCGATATGGCGGAGGCGGGCGGGAAGAACGCCGCGGCGCTGGATGCGGCGCTGGAAGCGGTATATGGGGACGTGGAAGGGAAGCTGTGATCCAACGGAGCGTTCCTTCAACGCAGAGACGCAGAGAACGCAGAGGCAAGCGCAGAGAAAACCAAGAACAGGTGACACGGTGACCGAATCGTTTGATGCAGTGGTGGTTGGGGCGGGGCCGACCGGCCTCGCGTGCGGGATCGAATTGCAGCAGCGCGGGCTGAAGACGGTCCTCGTCGAGAAGGGGTGCGTGGTTAATTCGATTTACCACTATCCCACCAATATGTCCTTCTTCACGACGCCGGAGTTGCTCGAAATCGGCAACATTCCGATGACCAGCCTGAATGACAAGCCCAATCGCGCGGAGGCGTTGAAATACTATCGCAAAGTGGCCGAGCACTACCACGTGAATATCCACCAGTACGAAAAAGTGGACGGAATTTTCGGCGGGGATAACGCGTTCGAAGTGGCCACCACGGATCGCCTGGGGGGCAATCACGTCTATCTGGCGCGTAAGGTCGTGCTCTCCACGGGTTACTACGACGTTCCCAACTTACTCAATGTGCCTGGCGAAGAGTTAGACAAGGTGCTGCACTATTACAAAGAGGCGCACCCGTATTACAACCACGATGTGGCGGTGATCGGCGGCAAGAACTCGGCGGCGATCGCGGCGCTGGAACTCCATTGGACGGGGGCGCGGGTGACCTTGATCCATCGCGGCGCGGGGATTTCGGATTCGGTGAAGTACTGGATCAAGCCGAATATCGAGAACCGCATCAAGAGCGGGGAGATCGCGGCCTGCTTTCATTCGACGGTGGTGCGGATCGAGCGGGATTCCATCCAGGTGGCGACGCCGGAAGGGGAGATCACGCTGGCCAACGACTTCGTGTTCGCGCTGGTGGGATACCGGCCGGACTTGCAGTTTCTGAACGCCACGGGGATCTCCATCGAGCCGGACACACAACGGCCACGCACCGATCCCCAGACGCTGGAGAGCACGCGGCCGGGCGTTTATCTGGCCGGTGTGATTGTGGCGGGCATGCACACCAACGAGATATTTATCGAAAATGGACGATTTCACGGGAAGCTGATCGCGGAATCGATTGCGGCCCGGTTGGCGGGTTAGTTAGCCGGTGACGGGCGGCACCATCGTCTTCAGGTATTCGTGGGCGGCCCGGAAACCCCGCTTGTACTGGTCGGTGAAATTACCCTGATTGTAGGCGGGGTAGTAGAACTCGTCCTCGTTTTCGATGTTCATGGCCCCGGTGTAGCCGGCTTCCGCCAGGACGGCGAAGAAGCCCTTCCAATCGACCGCGCCCTGGCCCGGAATGCGGAAGCGCCACCATCGGGCATTGTTGAGCGGATTGATGCCGGTGCGGCGCAGCACGTGCCACAGGATTTCGCAATCCTTCAGGTGCACGTCGTAGATTTTATCGGCGAAATCGCGCGCCGCCTGAACCGGGTCCATGAACTGCCACACCAGGTGCGACGGGTCGAATTGCAGTCCCACGTGAGGGCTCTCCTTGAAGCTCTTGAAGAGCGCCTCCCAGCCCACCGGTCCGGTGCCGATGTTCGGGCCGCCGGCGTACGGTTCCCAGAGGATGCGAACCTTGTTTTTCTCGCAGGACGGGAAATACTTTTCGGTGTAGACCTTGACGATCTCGTCCACCTGTTCCTGCAGCGGGCGGCCCTTGATGGTGCCGCTCTGGCCGCCGATGTTGGGGATGCCGAGCTTGCCGCACAGCTCCAGGCAGGCGACGGTGAACTTGTTCTGTTTTTCGCGCGCGGCGGGGTCGGGATCGATGTGGTTGCCATCCACCGCCAGCGAGGAAACATAGATCCCGGAGCGTTGGATCTTGTCTTTGATGGCGGCGATGGCGGCGTCATCAAGTTTCGCGGGGTCGAGCCGAAGCTGCATGCTGGTGAAGCCTTCGGCCTTGACGAATTCGAGGTTGGCGTCCGAGTATTGGCAGAGGACGCCGAGGCGGGGTTTCCAATTGGAATAGCGGCGTTGGGCTTGGGAAGCGGCCGCCGCGGAGGCGGCCGCGAAAAGAGTGCGTCGTGTAAGGGTCACACCCAGACTATATGCGCGTCCGGTGCCCTATGGCAAGTCCTGCTATTCGCCTCGCGGGGATTGCTTGCGGCGGCGAATCCGGCTGAGGGCCATCAGCAGCATACCCGTGCCCAGGAACACCACCGTGGAGGGTTCCGGTGCCGAGCTGAGTACACCGGGCGGCATACTACCAGCGGAGATGAAGCGCTGATTGCCGCTGATGATGGTTGAGCCCGTATTCACCGTGAAGCCAGTAGGAGTCCAAACCAGGACGGTATTCATGAACGAGCTTCCGATAGCGAAGAGGGTGGGGTGGGCCGCGACATCGGTCACCGCCAGGCTGGCGTATGTGACCGCATTGGCGGTGTTCGTCTCACTCGTCGCTCGCGTACCCATGACATCCCAGATGGCCGTTTGAATGTTGCTTTCAATTGTGCTGTTGTTATGGGTCGGATCCAGAGTTCCGGCGTAAGCGACCAGGAACGCCGCCTCTTCTTCCTCGGTAGCGGTCACGGTGGTAGAAGTGTTGGCCAGTACCCCGGTGCCGCCGCTATAGACTTGGTTCCCATCCAGGCAGAAAACCAACTGGGTGGTCCACGATGGGGAGCCGGAGGGGTTGTTGGTGGTCGTCGCGCTAGGGTAGGTACCGTTGATACCCGTGAAGTTTACGCTGATCGTGGCGATCGCATGCAACGGCTGGCAGAAGAGGAGCGCGGCCACCGTGCATGCGGCGGTCAGAATGTAGTTGCGAGTGTTTGAGCGCATATGGTTTTGTGTTGTCCCCGGTTAACAACACAATAGTGCCATTGGTTAACGCAAAACACCATGGATCCAGGGGCTATGAAATGCAGGATTGGTACTGGTTTTTGGTACCGGAGGGGCTAAGGAAGTTGCTAAGTGAGACTCTCCGAAGTCTTAGGGTTATTTTCAACAGTTTTCGAGAGCACTTAGGTCTTTTCGCCCTAGAAACTGTGGCTCTTCTCAACAGCGTAGGTATTGTCTCGTATAACTAAGGATTTACCCTATGCGATATAAGTAAATGCCCTATGCCGCTTACGCTAATTCCGACTAAGTTAAGGGTACTTCCGAACCATGTCCCTCACCGCTGGCTGAGCGAAGAATCTTTGGGATCTGCCGATAAGTGCGGATGTGATCTCTTTGAAGAAACTCATCGACTCCAATCACGAGGAACTCTTCCGCGGCACGCTTCGCGCCTACCGCGCGGCCCTGGAGGCCATGGGCAACAGCGGGGTGCAGGCTTGCCCGCCCATCGGCACAAAACTCCAGCTTGGCCTGTGGAACCTGCAGAGCCAGCTCGCCGATGAAGCCACGCCCGGCCGGGTGCGGGAAACCGAAACGCAGGTGGAAGCGGAACTGCACCAGTGGGGAGAGCAGTCGGCCGATTACTACCGCCGCAAGACCGAAGAGTTCAAGGAGATCATGATGATCATGGCGCGAGCGGCGGAAGCCGTCGGCGACCGTGACCTGCGGTATTCCAAGCAGTTCACCGAGTTCACCTCGCGGCTGCAGACGCTCGCCAGCATGGACGATCTGACCAAAATTCGGGATTCGCTGGTGTCCAGCGCCAACGAACTGCAGGCCGGCGTGAACCAGATGGCGCAGGACGGCGAGCAGGTGTTAGCGCGCATGCGCGGCGAACTGCGCCAGTATCAGACCAAGCTCGAAGAAGCGGAGCGGCTGGCGTCCGTCGACAGCCTGACCGGGCTGGAGAACCGGCGAAGGCTGGAAGCGGTGTTGGAACTCCGTGTCGCGCGGCGGCAGGCGTTTTCGGTCCTGATTTTCGATTTGAACGGCTTCAAGCAGGTCAACGATACCTACGGGCACGTGGCGGGAGACGACGTGCTGAAACAATTCGCCACCGAATTGCGCGGCAGCTTCCGTGCCATGGACGATGTGGGGCGCTGGGGCGGCGACGAATTCATCGTGGTTGTGGACTGCGGCCTGGCGGACGCGTGCCAACACGTGGATCGCGTGCGCAAATGGGTGTTTGGCGATTACACGGTCCGCGGAGGCGGCCCGCCGCGCAAGCTTCCGGTGAGCGCTTCCGTCGGTGTGGCGGCATGGCGGGAGGGCGAAACCATCGCCCAAATGGTGGCGCGCGCCGATGCCGAGATGTACAAGGACAAGAAGGCGGCCGGGCGGAGCGCTATACCAGCCTGAGGTAGGCGTAGATGACCGGCAGGGCGAACAGGGTGCTGTCCACGCGGTCGAGCAGGCCGCCGTGGCCGGGGAGAATGCCGCCGCTGTCTTTGACGTGCGCGCCGCGCTTCATGGCCGATTCGGCCAAGTCGCCCAGTTGGCCCGCGATATTGGCCGCTACGCTCAGCGCGGCCGCCCGCCACAAGGGCACGCCGGGGAGAAAGCGCTGCACGTACAGCGTTCCCACCACGAGAGAGACGATGAGGGATGCGATGGAACCTTCCCAAGACTTGTTGGGGCTGACGCGCGGCGCCAGTTTGTGTTTACCGAAGGGGCGCCCGATGTAATAGGCGCCGATATCGCCCACCCAGTTGAGCAGCAGGCCGTACATCAGCCAGTGGGGGTTGAGTTCGCGCAGCGGACGCGCGCATTTCCAGCAACCGAACACATAAAGCACGCCGGTGAGGAGCAGCGCGGCACGCGGCAGGGCGTGGGCCAGATCTTCCTCGCGCATGACCATCACCAGGGCCACTACGGTGACACCCACCATGGCGCCCCACGGGACTTCCCACCAGACCAGCAACAGCAGGCCGGCGCCGTAGCCGACCATGCCCGGCGCGCCGAACCCGTACCCGGCGGCGATCTCGTTGTATTCGCGGTAGCAGATGCAGGCGGCAGCCGCCAGCACCGCCAGGAAGATCCAAGGATCGGCGCCCAACACGACCCACACGACGATGGGCATGAGGGCTAACGCGGTAAGGACGCGCTTCATGAGGTGCGGAGGGCTTCGATCAGGGCTTCCTCGCCGGGCTTGGCAATGCCTTCCACGGGCGTCCCGCTGAGACCGCCATAGCGGCGGTCGCGCTTTTGGTACTCCAACACGGCCTGCAACAGGTCCGTGCGCGTGAAATCCGGCCACAGCGTCTCGGTCACGTAGAGTTCGGCGTAAGCGATCTGCCAGAGCAGAAAATTACTGATGCGCATTTCGCCGGAGGTGCGGATCAACAGATCGGGGTCGGGGCACGACGCCGTGTAAAGGCTGGTGGCGATCTGGTCCTCGTCGATTTTGAGAGTTTCGATGCTGCCGTCCAGCCGCGCCATTTCCAGGATGGAATTCACCGCGTCCACGATCTCGGCCCGTCCGCCGTAATTGATGGCCAGGTTCACCAGCAGGCCGCGGTTGGCCGCCGTAGCCTCCACCGCCGCGTCCAGTTCGGCGCGCACTTGCGGCGGCAGGGCCTCCAGGCGGCCGATGGCTTGCAGCCGGATATCGTTCTTCTGCAACTCGGGCAGTTCCTGTTTGAGGTAGTAGCGCAGCAGACGCCACAGGGTTTCCACCTCGGCGCGCGGGCGCTTCCAGTTTTCCACCGAAAAAGCGTAGAGCGTGAGCGCCTTGACGCCCAGCCGCGCGCAGGTCTCCACGGCGGTCCGCACCGGACCGATTCCCGCCTTGTGGCCGGCCACGCGGGGCAGAAAGCGGCGGCCCGCCCAGCGGCCGTTGCCATCCATGATGATCGCAATGTGCGCCGGCAGCCGGGCCGGATCGATCGCCTGGGCCAAATCCCAGTCTTTCTCGCCCGGTTGCAACGCTTCCAGTAACGCCTTCATCGGTAATTCTTTATGTTACACCACGGCTTCGGAAATCGCCCATGCGGTAGAATTGCGGGATCATGCGGCTTCTGTTTATTGCTCTGGTGGCGCTAGGGGCTCACGGCGCCGATTACCAACTGAAGGCCACGCCGGCCACCGTCGCTTGGGGCTACTACTGGTCGGCCGCCAAGCCGGTGCTGCGCATCAAGTCGGGCGACCGGGTGGAGATACAGACGCTGGTGACCAACAGTCCCGAGCGGCTGGCGGCGGCGGGGGTTAAGACGGAAGACATCGAAGCCGAGCTCAAGGCGATCTATGCCGAGGTGACGGACAAAGGTCCGGGCGGGCACATCCTGACCGGGCCGATTTTCGTGGAAGGGGCCGCGCCGGGCGATACCCTGGAGGTGCGGATTCTCAAAATCCAGTACTCCATTCCCTATGCCTACAATAGTTTTCGGCCCACCAGCGGCGTCTTGACGGCGGCGGATTTCCCCCAGGGCGCGACCCGGATCATTCCGCTCGATACCGAACGCAGTGTGGCGAAGTTCTCCGACAGAATCGAGATTCCCTTGCGGCCGTTCTTCGGCAGCATGGGAGTGGCGCCGCCGGAAGAGGCGGGCCGCGTATCGAGCGCGCCGCCGGGAACCCACGCCGGCAACCTCGACAACAAGGACCTGGTGGCGGGAACGACGTTGTTCATCCCCGTGCATGCGCCGGGCGCGATGTTCGAAGTGGGCGACGGACATGCGGCGCAGGGCAACGGCGAGGTGGATATCACGGCTCTGGAAACCTCGCTGGTGGGCACGTTCCAGTTCGTCGTGCGCAAGGATCTGCACCTCGACGCGCCGCGCGGGGAGACGCCTACCCACTTCATCGCCATGGGGCTGGATCCGGACCTGATGGAGGCGCTGAAGATGGCGGTGCGCGAGGCCATCGATTTCCTGGTGACGGAGAAACACCTTTCGCGCGACGACGCCTACATGCTGTGCAGCACGGCGGTGGACTTCAACGTGACGCAGGCGGTGGACGGCACCAAGGGCGTGCACGCCCTGATCCCCAAGAGCATTTTCAAGTAGGACAGGCCTCCTGGCCTGTCCCGGGAGTTTCTGCATTTCCGCCGGCCAACTCCGCGGTGTGGTTTTTCGAAGCTGTTGGGATGGTCCGCCAGCCCCACCCCCCACCTACCCATAGCAGCGGATCTCGAAAATTCGCGCCAGCGCGTCGCCATTCGTCGCCTGCACTTCCATCCGCACCGATTGCACTTCCGCCGCCTCGAAGCGGTGGCGGTTGAGGCGCTGGAAATTGTCCTTCACTCTCGCCAGCAGCCGCTCCGTGCCGTCCGCCAGGCGCGCCACCACGGTGTAATCCTTCACCGTCTCCGGTTGCGGCGCGCGCAGCAGGTTGACGTTCTGCGCTTCCTGCGCGGAAAGCGTGAGTTGCCGTTTGAAGCCGCTGTCGAAGGTGATCTGCACTTCGCCGACTCGCCGCGGGCGGTCCCAGCGCAGTTCCACCCAGGCGGGGCGCCCGTCGCTCACCGGCGCGGCCCAGTGATGCACTTCCGCCGCATCGCCCTTTTTATCCGGAATGTCGCGCACCTGCCCATCGAGCAGCAGGGCGGCCTTGGCGGCGCCGGATTCCCCCGATGCCGTCACCGCCGCCTGCCGCGCCAGATCCAGCGGATCCTGATTCGTCAGGCCCTTGATGGTCTGATCGTCGCGCAGCAGCGATTGCCGCAATTTCGCCACCTGCGCCTCATCGCGCGCCAGTTCGCGCGGCACGAGGCGCGCCTTCACGCACTGCGCGGCGGCGGTCCCGATGGCCTGCCCTTCCACCGCGCAGGTCGCCATCACCCGCGCCGAAGTGAACGCTACGTAGCTGGCGCTGATGTTGCGTCCCGCCATCAGCAGGTTGGAAATGTTGCGGCTGTACAGCGAGCGCAGCGGAATGTCGTAAACCTGGGGCGGGCTCAGCACCGTGTTGGGCGGCAGATCGGGCCGGTCGAAACCCTCCGGAGGATGGCCGTCCATGGCCCACCCGCCAATCGCCACCGCGTCGGCAAAACCGCCCTGCATCAGGTCCTGCTGCTTCAGCAGGTAGTCCCCCACCATGCGGCGGCCGCCGCGCCTGCCGGGCATCATCCCCACCCAGTCCATCGCCCAGTGCTTGCTGTCCGGAAATTCGCCGCTGTTCTTGATGTAATCCCACACGCCCATCACGATGGCCAGCAGCTCGAAGCGAATGCGTTCGTTGTCGGCGACGATTTCGCGATCGCCGCCCCACTCGATCCACCAGTAGCCGTACTCCCAGCTCGTGACCGGCCGGTGCCTTAGTTGCTCCCTGGTGATTTTGCGCGCCCACGCCGGCGCGGTGAACGGCATCGGGTTGTGATACAGCCGCGAGGTGAAGAGAATGCTCGAACCCAGCGTGCGGTTTTCCGGCTTCTCCGGCGCCAGCGATTCGCCGAACTCCTCGCGCCCTTCGCGGCCCGCGCGCATCTCCGCGCCCGCCTCCAGGCCGAGCCGCGAATCGCCCGTGCAATCGCAGAACAGCCCCGCGCGGATGCGGTAGAGATGCTCGCTCTTGTCGCAGCGCGCCGCCACCTCGGTGATGCGCCCGTCCTTTACGCTGGCCGAGAAGACCGTGGTCTCCAGGAGCAGCGTGATGTTGGGCTCGCTCACCACCTTGTCGAAGAGCAGCAGATCCCAGAGCTCCCACGAGCGCTGCGGGTTGTTCACCGCGTCGGCCAGCCGCAATTCCTCGATCAGCCCGCCTTCACGCCAGCCCGGGCGCCCGGTGTGCTGGTTGGCTCCCACCACGTGCATCTTCACTTCGCTCGAGGAATTGCCGCCCAGCCGCGAGCGATCCTGCACCAGCACCACCCGCGCGCCGTGGCGCGCCGCCGCAATCGCCGCGCACACCCCCGCCAGGCCGCCGCCGGCCACGAGCACATCGGTTTCCAGCCGGACCTCGCGCATGTGTGGTTCGGCGGCCGCAAACCCCGCGTCCCGTGGGGCGACCTTGTCGAAATCCGCCGGCGCCGGCGCTCTCGTTTGCGCCTCCGCCTCGCCGGCGAGCACCACCAGCGAATAGGTGCCGAATCCAAGCTGGCTGAAAAAATCGCGACGGTCCATGGGCGCCTCCCCAATCATTGTAGTGCCTTGCACATTCAGCGTCGGCGGCCGCCGCTCAGATCACCCCATCATGGAAGGCGGCGTGCTAACGTTAATCACAAAGGAGAGTGGCATGCGACACTTTGCTCCGCGTTTGAGTTTGTGGGGTTTCGGCGTGCTTTTGCTGGCCGCGATACCAGCTTTCGCCGACACTGCAGCCGGGTTGACGGCATTCAAGAATAAGGATTACCAGAGAGCGTACCGGGAGTGGAAAGCCGCGGCCGACGCCGGACAGGCCGAGGCCCAATTCGATTTGGGCGTACTGTACGCCGAAGGGCTGGGTGTGCGCCGCGACTTCACCGCGGCGGCCAGTTGGTATCGTAAATCCGCCGAGCAGGGCAACGCCGAAGCCCAGTATGCGCTGGGGCAGATGTATTCCCGCGGCTGGGGCGTTCCCAGGGATGAAGCCGATGCCATTCGCTGGTTCCAGATGGCGAACTCGGTGGAATCCGACGGCCCGCCCACCGACTGGACTAACGTGGAAGGTTACGGCATGCCGCGGGATCCCGACCAAGCCGCCTATTGGTACCGCCAGGCAGCCGACAAGGGCCATGCCGAGGCGCAGTTCAACCTGGGCGGTTTGTACTCCAGCGGCAAGGGCGTGAAGCGCGACGAGGAGCAGGCCGCGCGCTGGGTGAGCGCCTCGGCTACCCAGGGGTATATCCCGGCCCTGGAGAACTTCGGCGAGCGCTATGCCGCCGGCAACGGAGTCGAAAAAGACGATAAGCGTGCGTATTTCTGGCTCACCCTCGCCTTCCTCCACGGAGACAAGAAGGGCGAGAGGTTGCGCGCCGCCGAAGCCGCCAAACTGAGTCCCGCCGACGTGGCGGACCGGGAACGGTCCGCGCAGAACTGGAAACCGAGGATGGCGCCCGCCAAACCCAAACAGTAGGGTTTGCCGCGGGCCTCATCCGCGCAGCTATGAGATTCGTCTTCTTCCTTGTTGCCGCCGGTCTGGCCCACGGCCAGACCGGCCCCGATCCCGACGCCGTGCTGCAGCGGGCGCGCGTCCAGCTACAGGCCATGGCCCACAACCTGGAGAAGTACGTCTGTATCGAGACCTTGAATCGCAGCTACTATGAGCGCGTGGTGCCGCGCGACGCGCCGGTCCGGCCCAAGGCGGAGCCGGCCTGCGGTCCGGCAACCGGCGGCAGCACCCCCGCCGGCGACCCTCGTCAACTCGAATCCACCGACCGCGTGCGGCTCGAGGTGACGGTATCCCATGGGCGCGAATTGCACTCCTGGCCCGGCGCCAGGGGCTTCGACACGCGCGACGTCGATGAGATCATCCGCGACGGTCCCGTCTCCACAGGCGCGTTCGGCGGCTATCTCGCCGGCATCTTTAATGGGCAAGGAGTCGCATTCCACTATAACGGCGAGCGCTCCGCGAGCGGCAAGACTCTCTTCGAGTACGGATACCAGGTTCCCCTGGAAGTCAGCCGCTTCTTGACGAAAGTGGACGAGACGTGGCATCCCGTAGCCTATGAGGGCGATTTCCAGATCGATCCCCACTCTCTCGAACTCGAGCGCCTGACGGTCCGCACCACCCAGGTGCCGTCAGGCGCCGCCTTCTGCCAGGCCGCCAGCACCCTGAACTACCAGCGCGTTCACATCGGCGACAGCGACGTTCTGTTGCCTCGCCAGAGCCAGTTGGAAATCGTGCTCAGCGCCGAACGGGAGACCCGCAACGTGACCACGTTCTCCAACTGCCGCGAGTATCAGGCGGAATCGGAAATCGTCTTCGATGGCTCTGCCGGCACGGAGAGCACGACCGCGCCGAGCGCCTTTCGCGGCCGCGTGACGCTGCCCATCGGCCTGCCGGTCACCCTGGCCCTGGCCGGCCCTATCGACACGGATACCGCCGCGGCCGGCGACCCTATGGCCGCCAAACTGGTCAAGCCGGTTCGGCGCCCGGGTTCGACCGAGGAACTGGTTCCGGCCGGCGCGGTGGTCTACGGCCGCATCCGCCGCATCGAACACTACCTGTCGCCGGCGCCGTATTTTCTCATCGCCGTGGCGTTCAACCGCGTGGACGTCCAGGGAGCCCTGTCCCCTTTCGCGGCCCACAGCGAACCCGATGCGGAACTAACCAGAATGCTGGGCGCCAGCCTGGAAGTGCACGCCGCCGGAATCTGGTTCTGGGACGTCGGCACCTTCCTGTTTCCCACCAGCAAGAGCCGCACCGTGGCTCCAGCCGGCTTCGAATCGAAGTGGTTCACGCTGGCCACCGGCGCCCGCTGAAAGTACGCTTAGCCCCCTGCTTCATCGCAGATCTTCTTCGCCTTCTTACAAAGTTCGAGGCACTCCTTATATCTATCGCGAGCCTCGTTCTCCTTTTCCGCATCCCCACCGGCTTCCGCCAGGGCCGCAAAAAGGGCATCGAAGCACTTCGTCTTGGAACTTTTGAAGTTTTTCTCGCAATCCGTCTCGACGGGTTCGGCCATAGGAGCCTCCTTCTTTCTCTTGAAGAGTCCGGGTTTCAGTAGAAACCGGTTCGCTGGATTGTTATACCACACCGGTGCCGCACAAGCCACCGATTTGCGCTTTGCGACGACCGGTACGAAGGCCATTTCACGCCTTCGTCTCGCGCTCCAAAAGCGCCCGCTTGCGCTCCACGCCCCAGCGGTAGCCGGCGAGAGCGCCGTCGTTGCGCACCACCCGATGGCACGGAATCGCCACCGCGAACGCGTTCGCGGCGCACGCCCGCGCCACCGCGCGCACCGCCTTGGGTGAACCGATGCGCTCCGCAATCTCGCCATAGCTGGCCCGCGACCCCGCCGGAATCGACCCGAGCGCCTGCCAGACGCGCTGTTGGAAGGCGGTGCCGCGCACGTCGAGCGGCAGGTCGAGCCCCACCCGCGGCGCTTCCACGAAACTCACCACCCGCGCCACCGTTTGCTCGAACTCACGGTCGCCGGAAATCAGCGTGGCCCGCGGAAAACGCTCCTCCAGATCGCGCACCAGCGCCCCGGCGTCGTCGCCCAGCAGGATGGCGCACACGCCCTTCTCCGTGGCCGCCACCAGCACCGTCCCCAACGAACAAACACCGTGCGCGAAGCGGATGGCGGCATGGCGGCCGCCGGCGCGGTAGTCCGCCGGCGTCATGCCCAAAGTCTCCGCCGATTTCTGATAGAAGCGCCCGCTGGAATTGAATCCGGCGCCATAGATCGCCTCCGTGACGGTGCGGCTGCGCGCCAGTTCCTGGCGCACTCGTTCGCGCCGCCGCGCATCCGCGTAGGCTTTCGGCGTCACTCCGGTGACGGCGCGGAACACACGATGGAAGTGGAAGCGGCTCATGCCCGCCGCCGCGGCCAGCGCAGTCAGGTCCGGCGCGGGGTCCGCGTTTTCCATCAACCGGCAGGCCTTCGCCACCGCCGCCGCATGCTGTTCGGCGAGCCCCGCCTGGTTGGGCCGGCAGCGTTGGCAGGGACGGAATCCGGCCCGCTCCGCCTCCGCGCAGGTCGCGTGGAAAGCGACATTCTCCCGCCGCGCCAGCCGCGACGCGCACGAAGGGCGGCAGTACACGCCCGTGGTCCGCACCGAATAATAGAACGCCCCATCCGCCGCGCCGTCGCGCCGCGCCACGGCATCCCAACGCTCTTCCTCGCTCGCAAATCCGGCCATCGCTACCATCATGATCTCTCCCTTCCACTCCATGGTGCGAGATCCCGCATCGGCGCCGCACTCCGTCCCTTGCTTTCGAATCCGTGTCAAGGCAGGCTGGGGAACCGTATACTATCCCAATACGAAGATGTTATGAAGATCACCTTCGCACTACTCACGCTCCTGGCGGCGAGCTACCCCGTTCCGGCGGCGGATAAGCTCACGATTGAAAAAGCCATGCAGTTGCGAGAGCCCTCGGACCTGCAATTCTCTCCCGACGGCCAGCGCGTGGCCCTGACCTTGCAAGAGCCGGGTGGCGACAAGCCGGTGGTGCGCCACGTCTGGGTCTACGACCTGGCGCGGGGCGAACTGCGCCAGTGGACTTCGTCCGCCAAATCCGAATCGATGCCGCGCTGGTCGCCGGATGGGCAGGCGCTAGGGTTCCTCTCGGACCGCGGAGACTCCGAGCAGATCTGGTTGCTGCCGGTCACTGGCGGCGAGGCGGTGAAGCTGACCGGTGGGAAGAACGCGGTCGAGTCCTTCAAATGGTCGCGCGACGGCAAACGCATCGCCTACCTGGCGAGCGAAGCGAAGACCGCGGACGAGGAGAAGAAGCAGCGCGAGCAGGATGACGCGCGCGTGATCGACGTGGACCGCAAGCCCGTGCGCGCCTGGACGATTGATGTGGCCACCAAGGCCTCCCGGCGCATCACCAGCGGACCGTGGGATCTACGCGAAATCGAGTGGCTGCCCGACCAGAAGGGCCTGCTGGCGGTGGCCACGGACCGGCCAGCCGACGACCGGCGCACGGAGCGGCTCTTCCGGGTCGCTCTGGAAGATGGCCGCATGGAAGAAATCCTGGCGCCGGCGGGACCGTTCAGCAAAATCCAGGTGAATCCGCGCGGCGACTCGGTGGCGTACGTCGCTTCGCCCGCGGATGGGCCCACCTCACAAGACCTGTTCGTGCTCCCGCTCAATACGGGCATGGACACACGCACGCCGCAGAACCTCACCGGCGGCAGTACCGACCGTCCGGTCCTCAGCTTCCAGTGGATGAAGGATGGCCGGATCGCGGCCCTGTTCCAAAACGGATTCCATAGCGAACTCGACGCGGCCGGCGAGAAGAAGCGCAAACTGGTCACGGCAGATTCCCTCGACGTTTCGCAGTTTGCGGTCAGCCCGGCGGGTACGGTGGCCTACGTCGCCGAATCCTCGGCGGTACTGCCGGAGTTGTTCGTGGAGGGCAAGGTGGTGAGCCACTTCAACGATGGCTTCGCCGGCGTCGCCTTGCGGAAGGCGGAGATCTACACCTACCAGAGCTTCGACGGCACGCCGATCGAAGCTGCCCTGATCCGTGGGGCGGATTCGGTGGCGGGGCAACCGCAGCCGGTGATGGTGTTGATTCACGGTGGTCCCGCGGGCGCGTGGCGCAACCGGTTCGATGCCCTCACGCAGTTGCTGGCGGCGCACGGCTATACGGTGATGCTGCCCAACATCCGCGGGTCGATGGGATACGGGCAGAAGTTCCTGGCATCCAACCGCGGCGATTGGGGCGGCGGCGATTACCAGGACGTGATGGCCGGCGTGGACGACCTGGTGAAGCGCGGCATCGCGGACCCCAAGCGGCTGGGCATCGGGGGCTGGTCGTACGGCGGCTACATGGCGGAATGGGCCATCACCCAGACGGACCGCTTCCGGTTCGCGATTTCCGGCGCCGGCATGGCGGACCTGGCCACGGAGTTCGGGACCGAAGCCCACTCGGCGGGCGACGAATGGTATTACGGCGTGCCGTACGAGAATCCGGCGGGATTCCAGAAGTCTTCGCCGATCGCGTTTATCAGGAACGCCAGGACGCCGACCCTGATCCTGCAGGGCGAGGCCGATACCACCGATCCCATTTCGCAGAGCCAGATGCTCTACCGCGGGTTGAAGCGCTACGGCGTGCCGGCGGAATTCGTGGTGTATCCGCGCGAACCGCACGGATTGCACGAGCCCAAGCACATTGCCGATCGCTACCGGCGGAGCCTGGAGTGGGCGGATAAGTACTTGAAGTAAGGCGGTGGGGCAGGCGCTTTCGCCTGCCAAGGTTTCTCTTAGCCTAGATCCGTCAAACGGCAGGCGGAAGCGCCTGCCCCACCAAAATCATTTACCCGCCTTCGCCGGGCGCTGATAGTTGGGGAATTCGGGACGCTTGGGCGCGGGCGGCGGATTCTTCTCCAACAGTTGCAGCGTCATGGCGACGGCGCGCTCCAGTTGCGGATCGTGGCCCTCACCTACCAGCTTCGGGTCCATCTCCACCTCCGCATCGGGCGCGACGCCGTGGTTCTCCACGTCCCACTGTCCCTCCGGGCTGAAAAATCCGAAGTTGGGAGAAGTCACGTTGCCGCCATCCATCAGCACGGGATATTGCGAGATGCCGATCAGCCCGCCCCAGGTGCGTTTGCCCACCAGAGGACCGATCTTGGCGTAGCGGAACATCCACGGCATGCAGTCGCCGCCGGAACCCGCCATTTCATTGATGATCATCACCTTGGGCCCCAGGATGGATGCCGCCGGCGTGCGGTAGATGGCGCCGTAACGCGGGCTCCAGAAGCCCATCAACTGCCGGCGCATGGCTTCGATGATGTAGTCCGCCACCTGGCCGCCCGAATTGAAGCGCTCGTCGATCACCGCGCCCTGTTTGTCGCTCTGCGCATAGTAATAGCGGTTGAAACTGGTCAATCCGCCCTGCGCCGTATCCGGCAGGTAGACGTAGGCCAGCTTGCCACCGGAAAGCTGATCGACCTTGCGCCGGTTGGCGGCGATCCATTCCGCGTGGCGCAATTGCAACTCGCTTGCGATAGGCACCACCGTGATCTCGCGCGCGCCGGCGCCCGCGGCATCGGCGCCGATCTTGAGCACCACCGGTTTGCCGGCGGTGTTCTCCAGCAGGCGCGAAACGTCGTCCTTGCCCGCCAGGTCCTGGCCGTTGACCCCCAGCAGGTAATCGCCCTCGTTGACGTTCAATCCCGGTTGCACGAGCGGCGCCTGCAATTGCGGGTTCCAGCTTTCCCCGGCGTAGATTTTCTTGAAGCGGTAACGGCCGTTAGAGATCTCGTAATCCGCGCCCAAGAGGCCGCCGGGGATGGTTTTGGCCAGCGGAATATTGCCTCCGCCGCCGCGCAGATGGCCGCTCGTCATCTCGCTCAACATGTCCTTGAAGATGTAGTTCAGGTCGGCGCGCGAGGAGAGCGAATCCAGATACTTTTCGTATTCCTTCTCCGAATCCGACGTGTTCACGCCGTGCAGATTGGGATCGTAGAAGTAGCTGCGCTCGATGCGCCATACCTCGTGATACATCTGCTTCCACTCGGCGATGGGGTCCACGTTGACTTCGAGATCGGCCAGCTTCAAGGCGCCTTCGCCCGGCTTCACGG
>Ga0182030_10005043_pt1 | contig 28075 bp, 18 predicted proteins | sample 812S3MmetaG_FD_121299 | JGI IMG/M metagenome (GOLD analysis project Ga0182030, IMG submission 121299) | Permafrost microbial communities from Stordalen Mire, Sweden - 812S3M metaG (Illumina Assembly) | ecosystem: Environmental > Terrestrial > Soil > Wetlands > Permafrost | place: Sweden... | reverse complement strand
CTCGTCCATCCAGATTCTCCTTGATGTGTGCTTGGCGGCTCACGTCTTGGAGTTTCTTGGATGGACTCCCGTAAATGTCAAACTGCTACTGCCACCCCGGCAGAGCCGGGGGAACTCCCGGTAAATTAGCCCAGGCCTGCCACTGTCCGCGCTCTCTTGAACACATCGAGAAACATGGCCCGCGTCAGCTTGCCGGTATTCGTATTCTGCAGCGATGGATGATAACTCGCTATCAAGGTTATCTCGTTTGGCAGCGCGTATTCCGCGCCATGGCGAAATTGAAACTTCGTCCGCGCGGATATCCGTCCCGCGCGCAGCTGATGATTCAGAAATCCATCGAACGCAATCTTGCCCAGGCAAACCACCACGCGCAACGTGCTCAGCAACCCCATCTCCTCATCCAGCCACGGCGCACAGTTGCGCTGCTCCTCCGGCGTCGGCTTGTTCCCTGGCGGAGCGCAGTGCACTACTGCGCTGATCCAAAGCCCCGTGAGCCTCATCCCATCGTCGCGCGTGACTGCTTTGGCCTGCGAAGCAAAGGCCGCCTCATGCAGCACCGGGAACAAGAAATCCCCCGACCCATCGCCGGTAAACATGCGCCCTGTGCGGTTGGATCCATGCGCTCCCGGCGCCAGGCCCAGCACCAGCACGCGCGCCTGCTCGTCGCCGAACGAAGGCACCGGCCGCCCCCAATACTCCTGGTCTGCATAAGCGCGCCGTTTCACGCGTGCCACCTCGGCGCAGTAGGCTCGAAGCCGCGGGCATCGCTTGCAATCTACGATGCGGGCATTCAGTGCCGCCAGAGAATCCGCGGAATCATCCATTAGAGAATTCTAGCCGCATCGAGCAGCCGGCATAGGTTCATGGCGTACAATTCGGGTCAATCCAGATCAATCCAGAATTGGGATCTTCAGATGATTTCGACACAAACGCCGGCGCCGTTGGTTGGGGGAACCAGAGGGTCCAGGCCGCGTTGTGCGCCGTCGTTAACCGTCGTATCGGTAGCAGTACGATGCGGTAGGTCAGCCATTGTCTCCGCGATCAGTCTCCGTTGCTTCTTGCCCATGCCGCCCTTCAAGACAAAGACGTGTCGGGCGGCGCCGCTGAGCCTGGTTGCGAAATACTGCAAATGCCCGGTCCTAGAAAGAAGCGAAAGATGGGGCGCCCAGTTCGTTAGCTGGGAAAGGGTGGCCCACCCATAAGCGCTAAGATAATGTTTCGACTTGCGGCCTTCTCTTTCGGTTTGGCTAAGAGAGGGATGCAGCAATCTGGTTCCACTGATCAAGAACAGATTGAGCCGTTTGGAGCTCGCGGAGGTCTGCGGATTGGGACGTCATGAATCCAGTGTTCACGAATCTGCGAATTAAACTGCAAATCGCGGAGAAGAATTTTGGGGTGGAGTGGGGCGGTTTCCCATCCTTTCCGCGGAAAAAAACGGAAAGGATGGGGCACGGAAGTCTACAGAAAAAGCGAAAATGCTCTAGTACTACAACCGCTTGGATTGGTAGTTTCTCCGGTCTCAAAAGCGAGATCCCCTTCGACCTGGCTCAGGGCAGGCTTTCGACAAGCTCAGGACAGGCGCTGGGGCACCCGGATTTGTGGGCGAGATTACGAAATCAGCCAGTCAGGGTACTAGGATGTACTTCCCGACGGCGGTTCCGCTACCTCAGCATTGGATCCGCCAACGGCGATCTCCTCCTGGAACATCTGTGCGTCGGCAAAGCGGTATCCGACATACACATCGGTGAGCAGATACACCGGGCTGGAAGGATCGTCTTCGATCTTCTTGCGGAGTTGGCGCACGAAGGTACGTAGATACTCGACCTCTTCGCGACAATCGGCGCCCCACACCGCGCTCAGCAGCCGGGCATAGGTCACCACGCGGCCCGCGCGGCTCATCAGGCAATGCAGTATGTCGAATTCCTTGCGCGTCAGATGCACGGGCTGGCCGCGCTTGGTCACGTTGCGCTTGACCGGCTCCAGGCGAATCTCTCCAATTTCAATGGGCGCATCTTCAGAACGAACCGGCGACTTTACGCGGCGAATGGCTGCGCGGATGCGGGCGATCAGTTCCTTTGTGCTGAAAGGCTTGGTTACATAGTCGTCGGCGCCCAGATCGAGAGCCTCCACCTTTTCCTCTTCCTTGTCGCGAACGGTCAGCATCAGGATGGGCAGGCGCGGAGCAAAGACGCGAATGCGGCGCAGAGTCTCCACGCCGCCGATGCCGGGCATATTCACGTCGAGCAGAACCGCATCGAATTGCGAAGCGCGCAGCAATTGCAGCGCCTCTTCTCCGCGCGAGGCTTCGGCCACCTGAAAGCCGAGTTCCAGCAACGGAGGCCGCAGAGCCCTGCGGATGGCGGATTCGTCGTCGACAACAAGAATACGAATTGCTTGCGCGTTCATTGGGATTTCCTCTTCTCGACTGGAGCGGGGATCGCCGCAAAAAAGGTGGTCCCTTCCTGTTCTTCGCTGGTGACCCAGACATAACCGCCATGGATCACCGCAACACGCTTGGCCACGCTAAGTCCGATTCCCGTGCCCGGGGCCCGGTTCGATTGGGTGGAGGAACGATAATACCGGTTAAATATGCGCTCGCGATCTGCCATGGGGATCACCGGACCGAAGCTATGCACGGAGAAGATGGCCTCCGCGCGCGCGCGCACTACGCGGATGGTAATGGCGGTGCCGAATATCGAATACTTGCACGCATTATCGACGTACTGGGTAAGCAGCATAACCATCAGTTGGCGATCGCAAGCGACAACCATGTCATCTTCTTCCAACTTGATGATAACCTTCATGCTTGCCAGTCGATCGCCGAGGCTGGCCACCACCTCCTCCACCATCGACGCAACGCCCACCGGGGAAGCATGCAGCGCAACCTCGCCGGCATCGAGGCGCGCCGTGGTCAGCAGCCGGTTGGTCAGTTCATTCAGCAGGCCGGTTTGTTCATCGATCAAGGCAACGAGGTCGGCCTGCCCCGGCGAGAGGCGGCCCATCTCTCCCAGACCGGTCGATGCTGCCCGGATTGCGGTCAGCGGCGTCTTGTATGCGTGCGCCAGGCTATCCAGCACGGTTGAGCGCAGTTGCTCGGTGCGGCGCTCTGTCTCAATACGGCTCTCGTTGGCGAAGGCCCGATAGCGGTCGAAGGTAATGGCGATCAGCGAGGCGATGGCATTGTTGACCAGCGGCGTGGTGTCGCCGCGCACCACCAGGCTGCCGACAGGTACGTTCCCCAGGCGGACAACACGGCGCCCCAGGCCCGTCTCCGGGTCGTCGTCCGAAGTCTCGAAGTAGTAGACGTTCCGGGCCATTTCCTCCGGATCGGCATTCCAATATCCCGCTTGATATACGTTGTGCAGGTCAGCGTCAAACACCGCAACGGCTTCCAGCGAAAATATCTCGTGGACCAGTTCGGCCAGTTGCGGCCCGGGCTCGACATGCAGATTCATCTGCAGCGTACGGAGGGTGAATTCGTAGAGGTCGTGCATCTGTCCGCCCCTGGACTCAGCCTCCCGAGCATGATTTGTGACGCGCGCCGACAGCCGGCTCACGGTAAGCGCCACCAGCACGAATACCACCAGGGTGAATGAATTGACCGGGTACACCGCGACGTTGAACTGAGCCTGGCGCGCGGAGAGAAAGGCCTGCACTCCCACCGCGGAGAGCGACACGATGACCGCCTGCCAGAAACCGCTGAGCAGCGCGGTGGCAACCACGACGAGCAGATAAAGCAGCACCGCAACAGGAAGCAACCATCGAGACCATTGTGTGAAAGCCGCCGCCAGAATCACAGCAATAGTCCCCAGCGCACACTCCAGCACAAACAGCAGAACGCGCAGCACGCGCGCGCGCCTTACGGCGAGAGCCGAGCGCACAGGGATGTAGCCTCCAGCCAACCAACCTCCAACCGCTTGTTTCCGCGGAATGCACGAAAGAAACAACGAAAGTGCGATTGCATTCACCGTGGTCCTACGCCAGGCAAACCGCAGGCCTCACTATCCCCCCTTGAGTCTTATGCGCATCGATTCAGGGGTGGCCTAAAGAGAGTCTATCAGGCGTCCAATGAAGGGATTGCGCCCCGCGCGACACCTATGCACAGGGTCACTTTTCGAACCTGGTTTTCCGGATCGCACGATGCTCCCGGCTCCAAGGTAAAGAAAAAATATCGATTTACATCGGGATTTCTTTTCGTAATCTTCACGTGTTCTTTATGTAATCTTTGCATTACTTGAGTCAACCCGCAACGACCGGAAAACCGGAAGAGGAGTCAAACTCCGCTCCAGGAAAGTTGTAAATCTACTCTGCGACGTCGACCGGAAGGCCTGCGCCGCAACCGGAACGTGCGGATTAAGTAATTGATTATGTGACTTTTGAGTCGATTCGTAGCGTGTCATGTCACCCACCCTTTTCTTTGGAGGAATCGTGCCGATGAACCTGAATTCATATCGCATCCTGCAATCGCTAGCTGGTACCGCCATGGCAATCTCATTGGTTGCCGGCGCCCAGACACCGTCCCCCGCACCCGCCGCAACTCCCGCATCGGCCGATCAGGCCGCCGCGCCCCCCGCAGCTGCCGCAGATGCACCCGCCCCGCTCTCCACCTTCGTTCTCACCGGTCCGCTGCAATGGCTGCCGCCGGCGACCTTCGATGCCGGACCGTTGGGCAAGCTGTCCGTCAATGGTATTCTCACCGGTTTTTCGGTGTTCCAGAACAATCCCGTGCCGGGAGACGACAATGCGCAGGCCACTCTGAGCAACGGAGAGATTTTCATTCAAAAAGCGGACGGGAAGCTTCAGTACTTCGTCCAGGCGGGCGTCTACACCATGCCCACGCTCGGCGTGCCGTTTGTCAACGTCCAAAATACCGTGAACAGTTTCTACGGACCTGTTCCGGTCGCCTTCCTGAAGTTGCAGGCGGCTAAGAACACGCAGTTCCTTATCGGCTCCCTGCCGACTTTGATGGGCGCCGAGTCCACCTTTACGTACCAGAATTTCAACATCGAGCGCGGCATCGTTTGGAACCAGGAAAACGCCATCAATCGCGGCATCCAAGTGAATCAAACTGTGGGTAAGTACCTGTCCGCCGCGGTCAGTTGGAACGACGGTTACTATTCCAACCGCTACTCGTGGCTCTCGGGCTCGGCGACCCTTACGAAGGGGCCTCATAGCCTGGTGTACGACGGGATGGGGAACCTCGGACAGACCGCCTTTGCCGGGCAGTCCTCCCATCCGGCCACACCGGTGCAGAACAACGGCTATATGCACGCCGTGATCTATACCTACACCAAGGGCCCATGGATCATTTCGCCGTATTTCCAGTACGGCAAGGTGCCGGCCGGCGCGGCGGTAGGCGTGCCCAAGGGTACATCCGCAACCGGCGGCGCGATCAACGCCAGCTACGCCTTCAAGAGCGGCTTCTCGCTTCCGGCGCGCGTGGAATACCTCACGAGTTCGGGGAGTGCTACCGACGGATCGGTCAACTTGTTGGGCTTTGGAGCGGGCAGCGGAGGCGTTACGTTTACCGCGACGCCAACCTACCAAAAGGGAGGTATGTACCTTCGCAGCGATCTAGCGTGGGTGCACGCAACGAGCTACACGCCGGGAAGTGTCTTTGGCAAGACGGGAACGGATGCTGACCAGTTCAGAGGCGTGCTGGAATTCGGCTTCATCTTTGGCAAGAACATCACCGGCGAAAAATAGCCGAATCAGGGCCCTGGCTCCACAGGTTTCGTAGCCTTCATGGGGCCGAAGCGGTAACACCGCCAAAGCCGCCCGTAGGCCTGGGCCGGAAACTCATGGGACAGTTTCTTTAGGAACTGCCCCATGCGACCGGACAATGGGGATCAGACTGAATGGACAGTGCTGTAAGCGATTGAAAATAAGAACTTTTTACGCGAAACAGCCTGTCTTGTCAGATTCCTCATTTCATCTTTATCGCACCAACTTTAGGATTCACTCTACCCACCAAGCCCGCATCCGCCCGAACGGAAATTGCGAACCGGGCAAACCATAAATCAAGTCCCGGAGGATGCGCCGCCGGGAGCCGACCACGAACTTCACTCTTTTAGGAGAATGCTCATGGCAGATCAAAAAGCACCTCAGATGCAGGCCACCCTGGGCCTTACCGGGCTGACCAGCAACGCAATGGCCCTCATCGCTCCGGGCGCCTTCCTTTGGCTCACTTTCGGCATCCAGGCCAACACCGGCGTCGCAGGCCAACCTTCCACCGCTCCGGCAATGTGGATCGGCATTTTCGCTGCGTTGCTGCTCTGTTTGGCTACCGCAGTCGCGTATGCGGAAATCTCCAAACTTTACCCCGGCACGGGCTCAAGCTACTACTACGCCGAACAGGCATTGCTGTCCAAAGACAAGGCTTTCAAGTACGCCCGCGTGGCCAAGTTCATCGTCGGCTGGGGCTCGCATCTTTACTACTGGGTCTATCCCGGCGTGATGGTGGCGGTTACGGGCGTCTTCTGCGGTTATGTCGTGGGATTTCTCTGGCCAACCTTCATGAGTGGTTCGAATCCGGGTCCCGTCTTCATGGCTCTCGTGGCGGTGCTGTTTTCTTTTTTCGTCGCCTGGATCGCAGCCAAGGGCGCGGGTGCGTCCACTGCCGTCAACCTGGCCATCAATGTAATCCAGATCTCTGCACTTATCGTTTTCAGCGTTCTGGCGCTGGGCTATCGCGCCAATCATCCTTCGGGATCGACTGGCCCGACCAGCTTCCAGTACGATTCGCAGACTCTCGCCACCTATACCTACCAGTTCCAGACCGCCAAGGACGGCTCCACCGTTCGCGATGCCAGCGGCAATCCGCTTCCGCTTCTTGATTCAGCCGGCAAGCCTGTTCCTTACGTGATCACCTATCCTGAAACCGACTCTACAGGCGCCTTCCTCACACATACCTCCGCTGCCTCGGTGATTGCCCCGCACAAGACCAGCTATCTCTTCATTCAGGCAACAGTTGCCATTCTCATCCTGGTCGGTTTCGAGTCGGTAACCTCGATGGGAGGCGAGGCAAAGAACCCAACCAAACATATACCGATCGCCGTCATCGCATCGCTGTTAATTCAAGGCCTGGTCTGTTACCTGATCGAGTATTTTGCAGCAAACTACTTCCTCAATTCCGGCTACCCCATGACCAGCGCTTCAGGTTCGGCTGCGCCCATCGGCGACATGATGATTATCGTCGGCGACGCGCTGCTGGGACACGGCAACGGCAGATGGTTCATGCTGGCTGAAGCCGTTACCGTCTTCTTCGCGCTGATCGGCACCACGTTGAGCTGCATGAATACAGGCGCCCGCGTCACCTACGCCATGGGCAAGGACGATGAAGCTCCGGAACATTTCGGAATCCTTCACGCCGAGTCGCTCAGCCCTCGCCGCGCCATCTGGACGCTGGCCATCATCTCGGCCGTAATCGGCGTCGTCGGCGTTGTGCTGGTCTTCGGTGACGCCGCCGCGCCCCCCGACGCCACCATTGCCGCACTGCCGCACGGTTTATTCTCAAGCGTCGGTTATATGTCCCATGACAAGTTGGCCGCGTTGCCCAACTCCCTCCTGACCATCACCCTTACGTCCAACTTCGGCACGTTTATCCTTTACGCGCTGAGTTGCTTCCTGTGCATGGTGGCCTTCACTGGCCGTCCAGACTTCAACCTCCTCAAGCACTGGCTCATTCCCGGCTTTGGCCTCATCGCCAACCTGGTCTGCATGGGCTTTTATGTAGCCGGTCCGTTCTTCAACCTGGGCACAAAAATGGAACCGCTGTGCGCGCTCGGCATCGCCGGCGCGTGGGGCATTTACGGAGGCATCTACTTCATCCGATCCTCGCAGTCCAAGGGCAAAGCGGTACTGCTTACGTCGAGGTAATCTGTATCGACAAAACCGCATTCACTGGGTGGCATCTGGACCTCATCCTCTGTTCAGAGACGAGGTCCGGAGATCCACCCAGTGGTGTTTTTGATTTGCATGTTTCACAATCTCTATAAGACGTTCTCCTCGCAGCTTTGTGGAGGGCGGTTCAGGCGGCGGCGCCCATGTTGGATGTACAATTCGGCCAGGCAACGGATTTCGGCAAGGTTCGCACCAATAATGAAGACGCGATGGGAGCGTTCATCCCATCGTCGCGGCAGGAGTCTCGTTCTCATGGCTACTTGTTTGCCGTAGCCGACGGTGTGGGCGGAATGGATCTGGGCGAAGTTGCCTCGGCCACGGCCATAGCGACGATCACTGAGGGGTTTGCCAAGGCGCAAGCCGGCACCATGCTCATGGGGCTGCTGCCGCGCCTCATTCAGCACGCCAACGCCGCCGTGCACGACTGCACCCTGGTTCCCCAGTACCGCGGCAAGAATATGGCCACCACTCTCGTCGCGTGCGCACTCCGTCACGATCAGGCCGTCGTATCGCATGTGGGAGACTCGCGCTGCTATCTGGTCCGCAACGGCCATGCAAAGCAGATTACGCAAGACCATACATGGGTCAACGAACAACGAAAGATGGGCATCATCTCCGCAAGCGAGGTCGCCGAATCGGATTCCCGTCACGTGCTGATCCGTTCGCTGGGACCGGAGATGTTTGTCTCGCCGGACACTACCGCTCTCACGCTGCTGGCCGGGGACATCCTGGTGCTCTCCAGCGACGGCATGCATGACGAGATGAACGAGAGAACCATCGCTTCAATCGTCTCGCAGAATAAGGACATCGAGGAGATTGCGCGCGAACTGGTGGCCCGCGCTGTCGAGATCGACGGGGGAGACAACACCACCGCGCAGGTCATCCGCGTACGCTCCGTCGAGCAGGTGGGCATGTATCGCGGCAGGCCCTACAGGCTGCCGTCTTGATTCGCAGCTTTGAGAAGGCGCGGCTATAGCCATGCACTTCCTCACCCGGGATCCGAACGAGACTTACGGATTCCTTACCGTTTTCGATCGGTTTCCCGATAGAGTAAAACAAGCTATCAGGATGGAGTGTACGGCCAAATGGGTTTTCACGACGCCTTAGAAGCCGGTGCGCAAATCGACTCTTACCGCATTGAAGCGCCTGTCGCGCGCAGCGGTATGGCATCCATTTACCGCGCTATCGACACGCGCGACAACCGCGTCGTCGCCCTCAAGATTCCCCACCCGGATCTGGAAGCCGATCCCATCCTATTCGACCGCTTTCAGCGCGAAGCCGGCATTGGCGAAAAGCTCAACCATCCCAAAGTAATGCGCGTGTTTGGCGGCGAAAAGCGCTCCCGCATTTACATGGTCATGGAATGGTGCGATGGCCGTCTGCTGCGCGAGATTCTCGACGAAGGCCCAATGCCGCATGAGCGTGCCATCCGCATCGCCATCGGTGTGCTGGACGCGCTGGAATACATCCACGCGAACGGCGTGGTCCATCGCGACCTGAAGCCGGAAAACATCATGGTCGATGACGAGGACAACATCAAGCTGATCGACTTCGGCATCGCCGGCGACGCCGCCGCAAAACGGCTGACGTATGCCAACTTCACCGCCGCCATCGGCACACCTAACTACATCTCCCCCGAGCAGGTGAAGGGAAAACGCGGCGATGGCCGGTCCGATACCTATTCCATGGGCGTCATCCTCTACGAGATGCTCACAAGCAAGCTGCCTTTCAGCGGCCCAAGTCCAATGGCCGCGATGAACGAGCGCCTGCTGAACCACCCCGTCCCACCCACCGTAGCCGACCCTACTGTCACTCCGCAACTTCAGGAAATTCTCTATCGCGCCCTGGAACGAGACCCCAGGAATCGTTACGCACATGCGTATGAATTCAAGCGCGACCTCGAGCATCCTGAGCAAGTCGGAGTTGAAGACCGCCCGGAGTTGCGGGACTGGCAAAAACGCAAATCCCAGAACTGGCGAAAGTTCTTGTACTTTGGCGGTTTGGCGCTGATTCCTGTCGTAATTCTGCTGCTTATGTTCCTGGTTGCCCACCATAAATAGCCCTCCCAAAAACTCGCCGATACTCTTGCAAATCCTCACGGAATCCTTACGTCCAAAGCCATACGATTTTGTACAAAGTCCTGCACCTTTTACCACCTAAAGGAGACCTATGACCAAGTACAAATTGGAATACATCTGGCTCGATGGCAAGAAGCCCATCCCCGAGCTTCGTGGCAAGACCCAACTCAAGTCCTATGAGAAGCCGCCTACCCTCGCCGATCTGCCCGTATGGGGCTTTGACGGCAGTTCCACCATGCAGGCCGAGGGCAGTAAATCCGACTGCGTGCTGAAGCCTGTGGCTTTGTATCCCGATGCCAGCCGCAAGGACGCATACATCGTTCTAAGCGAAGTGATGCACCCGGACGGCACGCCTCATTCGACCAACTATCGCGCCACCATCGAGAACGACCCTGACTTGTGGGTCGGTCTGGAGCAGGAGTATTTCCTTTACAAGGATGGGCGTCCTCTCGGCTTCCCCAAGGACGGCCACCCGACCACACCTCAGGGCCCCTACTACTGCGGCGTCGGCTACAAATACATGGGCAGCCTGGCCCGGACAATTGTCGAGGAACACCTCGAACTCTGTCTTGCCGCTGGCATCAACCATGAAGGAATCAATGCAGAGGTCGCCAAGGGGCAGTGGGAGTTCCAGATCTTCGCCAAAGGCTCCGCCAAGGCCGCTGACGATGTCTGGACTGCGCGCTACCTGATGATGCGCCTGTGCGAGAAGTACGAAGTCGACGTTCAATTGCACTGCAAGCCCATCAAGGGTGACTGGAATGGGTCGGGCATGCACTGCAACTTCTCCACCAAGTACCTACGCGAAGTGGGTGGTAAAGAGTACTTTGAAGCCCTCATGAAGGCTTTCTCCGATAACGTCGCCGCACACATCGCAGTCTACGGGCCTGACAATCACCTGCGGCTGACCGGCCAGCACGAAACCCAGGCTATCGACAAGTTCAGTTATGGACTTTCCGATCGCGGAGCTTCCGTTCGCATGCCGGTCAATTTCATCAAGAACGGTTACAAGGGTTATCTGGAAGATCGCCGCCCGAATTCAGAAGGCGATCCCTACCAGATCGTCTCGCGGATTCTGCATACAATCAACAGCGTGCCGATCGCGGAACTCGTCTCTTAGTTGGAGAATTGGGGCCTGCCTGGTCTCTTGCACAGGTTGGGTCGTTCGTGTAGCCTGATTGGTTCGGAAGCAGTTTCTCCGCAGTTGAGGTTGTGGGGAAGTGGGAAGCGCATCTTGTTTTCCACTTCCGCATATCCGGTTTTGATTTTGGGCTGTCACGCTTCCGGCGCCGGTGGTCGATTCGGTTCAAAGCCCCTGTGTTTTCCATCCAAAGGAGATCCATGTCTACTGAGTACCGCAACTTTCTCGCCCTCTCCTACGAGGAGTTGGAAGAAAAGAACCTTGAAGCCAAGAGCGATCGCACCAACCGTGTCGCGTCCGATGAGATTCGCGAAAAGCGTCTCAGGTACCTGACCGACGAGAAGCGGATCAAGGCCGTAACCGTTCTCTTCAGCGACTTGGAAGGCCGTCTGCATCTGCTGGATTACGACAAGAAATTTCTGCTCGGCGCCTACGAAAACCTGACCTTCGACGGCTCTTCGATCCGTGGATTTACCGCGCAGAAGGAGAGCGATCTGCGCCTGGGCATTGACTGGAGCGCCTTCTACTGGGTCCCCGCCGACGTGTTCGGCAACGGAAAAGTGCTGGTCTTCGGTACCGTCATCGACAAGGACGGAACTCCCTACTCCGGCGACCTGCGCGGCGTGCTGAAGGCTTACAGCGACAAGCTTTATGCGGAGAAGAGTTACACGCTGAATGCCGCTAACGAGATTGAAGGCTTCCTGTTTGCGGGCCGCGATGCGGAGAAAAAGTACCACGAGACAGGCAAGTTCGAATTCATCAACACCGGCGGCTACTACCACGTGCTGCCCCTCGATCCTCTGCGCCAGTTTATTGACACAGCTGCCGAAGTGCAGCGCGCCATGGGCTTCCAGAATGAGAAGGACCACCCCGAGGTTGCGCCCAGCCAGTTTGAAATCAACTATGGCTACGGCGAAGTTGTGGCGGCAGCCGACCAGATTCAACTCTACAAGCTGCTCACGCGCCAGGTCGCGAACAACATGGGCTTCACGGCCAGCTTTCTGCCCAAGCCCGTGGTAGGCGTCAACGGCAGCGGCATGCACACCAACGTCTCCATCTCCGAAGGCAAGAAGAATCTGTTCTGGGATCCGGACGGCCTGGAAAAGCTTTCGACCTTTGGATGGGAGTTCATCGACCGCATCCTGACCCACGCTTTGGACAACTGCCTCATCCTCAACCCCAGCGTTAATGCGTACCGCCGCCTGGACCCGCACTTCGAAGCTCCCAACCAGATCAAGGCTTCGGCCACGGATCGCGGCTCCATGGTGCGCGTGCCCATTGGGAACTCGAGGTCCATGCGCGTTGAAGTGCGCTCGGTGGCTCCGGACGCAAATCCCTACCTGACCCTCTACTCCATCTTCAAGACCGGCATCGACGGTACCAAGGCCGAGATCGATAACCTGCGCCAGGCGCAGCGTTATCTGCCCGACAATATCCAGTCGGCGATCGAGGACTTCAACAGTTCGTCGTGGATCGCGGAGATCCTAGGCGCCGATGTACAAGGCCGATTTGCCGATCTCAAGCAGGCCGCGGCCAATCGTTCGCCGCGTGAACTGGGAACCTTCGTGAAGGGTTCTGAAGTCCAGTACCATCACGAGGTCTACAACCAGTCGCTTTGGAATTTGTTCTAAAGCGTAAAGTAAGGAACTCGTCATTCATTTGAATTGGCGGCGCAACCTTCCCGGCGAGCGTCGCCTTTTCTTTGTTGGACACGTCCAGTTATCTCCTCCGGTTTCGGGAGGCCGTTTTGGTGGTCAGGCCGGTACATTGAGATTGTCGAAAATATCCGCTTCCGCGCCCGATACAATCGCCCGATGTGTTGAGTTATCCGCGCAGTATAAAATGACATTACACCAGCTATCTATCAGCCTCCCGCATCGCACCATTTCAGTCCCCAAAGGAACTACCAGAATGTTTAGGACCTATCAGTCGCGATTGAGCACTGTCGCAGTAACTATCGCCGCTTTTGGCATTTGCTGCGGGAGCGGTCTGGCACAGCAGCCACGCCAATACACAACGCAAGACTATGCCGCGGCCGAGAGATTCATGAGTTATAACGTCAGTCCTCTCGCCTACCAGGGAGTCGTCCGTGCGCAATGGATGGACGATGGGCGCTTCTGGTACCGCGACGCTAACTCAAATGGCGTGTCTTTCGTTCTCGTCAATCCTGCAACAGGAACACACGCAGCCGCATTCGATCAGGCAAAGCTTGCCGCTGCGCTCAAGGCGGCTTCAGACGGCTCCATCAAAGACGACGCCATGCACCTTACAATTTCCGACCTCACGTACTCGGACGGCGATAGCGTGTTGAAACTTAGTTACTCGGGCGTGCCCTATCGATGCGAACTCCGGTCGAACCCCGAAATCTGCAAGCGTCTAAGTCCCGCCGAAGCCGCCGCGAAAGCCTCGGACCACGTAGAAAAAGCTCCTCCACCCGCACTTTCACCCAATAAGAAACTGGGCGCCTTCATCCGCGACTGGAATCTGTGGGTGCGCGATATGGCCACCGGCACGGAGACCCAACTTACCGCCGACGGCGTGAAGGATTACGGCTATGCAACCGACAACGCGGGCTGGCAGCACTCCGACCGGGCAATCTTGCTCTGGTCTCCAGATTCAACCAAGATAGCCACATTCCAGCAGGACCAGCGCAAAACCGGCGAGATGTATCTGGTTCCCGTCACCAACGGTCACCCCAAGTTGCAGGCCTGGAAGTATCCCCTGGTTGGCGACGCCAATGTAACGACGATCGAGCGCATAGTTATAGACGTGTCCATGAAAAAAGTCGTCCGCCTCAAGATGCCTCCCGATCAACACCGCTCCACCCTTTGCGACGATGTTGCCTGCCATGGCTCAAACTGGGACGACGTTGAGTGGAGTCCCGATAACTCGCACCTGGCATTCGTCTCTACCTCACGCGATCACAAGCAGGAATGGCTGCGTGTTGCCGACACATCGACCGGCGAAGTGCGGGAAGTAATGACCGAGACGGCTCCCAAATTCTTCGAAAGCGGCAACGACAAGATCAACTGGCATTACCTGCCCGGCTCGAATGAGATCCTCTGGTTCAGCGAGCGCGACGACTGGGGCAACATGTACCTCTACGACCTCACCACTGGCAAGCTCAAGAACCAGATTACGCGTGGTCCTGGCAATGTAACTCAAGTGCTCTACGTGGACGAGAAGACGCGCACGATCCACTTTGTTGGCGTGGGCAAGGAACCGGATCGCGATCCCTACTACCAGCACTTCTATAGAATTCATTTTGATGGAACCGGCCAAACACTACTTACTCCGGAGAATGCCAATCATAACATCAAGGTTTCACCGGATGGCCGTTATTTTGTCGACACCTACTCCACCCCTACGCAGCCGCAGACAACCGTTGTAAGAAGCAGCGACGGAAAGCTTGTAATGGACGTGGCCAAGCAGGACATTTCAAAGCTCCTCGCATACGGCTGGGCGCCACCGGCGCCCATCAAGGTGAAGGCGCGCGACGGTAAGACGGACCTATACGGTCTCATGTTCAAGCCATCGGACTTTGACGCTTCGAAGAAATATCCCATCATTAACAATGTCTATCCGGGCCCGCAGATTGGCTCATGCGGCAGCCGCGAATTCATGGCCGCTCACCGCGACATGCAGTCTCTCGCCGAGCTTGGATTCATCGTAGTATGCATTGATGGCATGGGCACGCCCTTCCGCTCCAAGACCTTTCACGAGGCCTATTACGGGGACTTGGGAGACAACACAATTCCCGACCAGGTCAGCGGCATGAAGGATCTGGCCGCACAGTATCCGTTCATCGATCTCGATCGCGTGGGCATGTACGGCCACTCCGGCGGCGGCAACGCAACCGCAGCGGCTATGTTCCATTATCCTGACTTCTTCAAGGTCGGCATAGCGGAGAGCGGCAATCACGATCAGCGCGACTACGAAGACGACTGGGCCGAGAAGTGGGCCGGCCTGGTGGTCAAGCAACCTGATGGCTCCAGTAACTACGACTCCCAGGCAAACCAGAACATAGCAACGAACCTGAAAGGCCACTTGCTTCTCGCGCACGGGACCATGGACGACAATGTTCCGCCGAACAATACCATGTTAGTCGTGGATGCACTCATCAAGGCTAACAAGGACTTCGACCTGTTACTCATTCCAAACGTCACCCACGGCTACGGCCCGGCTTCGCAATACATGACGCGCCGCCGCTGGGACTATTTTGTTCGATACCTCGCGGGCGCGATTCCACCGCATGAGTACGAGATGAAGCCGTCCTCCGCGGTCACGGCTGCGATGCGCGGTGGACCTTTCAACCCGGATGCATTCGACGAAGATTTTTGAAGGCCAGACACGATTCTCGAGGCTGAACCCTTCCGATCCTATTGCGCGGGATCGTAATTCAGGTTCTGCCCAAGCCACCGCTCTACCTCTGCAACGGTCATCCCTTTGCGTTCGTGATAGTCGGCGACCTGGTCGCGATCTATCTTCCCAAGCGAGAAATATCGCGATTCAGGGTGCGCGAAATAAAGCCCACTTACGCTCGATCCGGGCCACATGGCAAACGATTCCGTGATCTGCATCCCGGTGTTGGCTTCGACGTTGAGCAAACGCCAGAGAGTGCCCTTCTCTGTATGATCCGGGCATGCTGGGTAACCCGCAGCCGGACGGATGCCGCGATACTTCTCATGGATGAGGTCGTCGGTACTCAGGCCTTCTTCATGCCCGTAGCCCCATTCGCCGCGCACCCGCTTGTGCAGGCATTCGGCGAAGGCCTCAGCCAGGCGATCGGCGATTGCCTCTGCCATGATCGCGTTGTAGTCGTCGTTCTCGGCCCTGAACTTATCGCACAGTTCCTTGAGGCCAATGCCGCTGGTAACGGCGAATGCGCCGATGTGATCCGGTAGCCCCGTCTCCTTCGGCGCGATGAAGTCGGCGAGCGACCGGCACGGCTCGCTGCCCTCCTTGTTCGCTTGCTGGCGTAGAAAGTGAAAGCGCTCCAGCACCTTGTCGCGTTTGCCATTTGTATATAGCTCGACATCGTCGCCGACAGCAGTCGCGGGAAAGAGGCCGTATACGCCACGCGCCGTTATGAGGTTTTTCGCGATAATTGTATCGAGAAGAGTATTGGCCTCGGCAAATATCTGCCGCGCCTGCGCACCTTGTCTCTCATCGTCGAGAATGCGCGGATAAACGCCTTTCAACTCCCATGTGTGAAAGAACGGCGTCCAGTCAATGAATTCACGCAGCGTGGCGAGGGGAAAGTTGTCCAGCACGCGCACGCCCGTGAACTCGGGCACTGGCAGGTCCTCTGCGCGCCACTCGATTGGAGTGCGCCTTTTGCGAGCGGCCTCAAGCGAGATAACTGTCTGCCGCGGCGCGGAGTGAGCCTTGCGAAGCGCCTCAAAGTCGGCGCGATGCTGCGCAACAAAATCCGCCTTACCGTCATCGCTCAGCAGGCTGGTTGTCACGGGCACCGCACGGCTTGCATCCAGTACGTGAACAACTGGCTCGCTGTAATGCGGCGCAATCTTGACTGCCGTGTGCGCGCGGCTCGTGGTTGCCCCGCCTATAAGCAGCGGCAACTTGAAACCCTGGCGCTCCATCTCGCGCGCCACATGCACCATCTCGTCGAGCGACGGCGTAATCAACCCGCTCAGCCCAATCAGGTCCGCCTTCTCCGCCTTGGCGCGCTCGAGAATCTTCTCGCACGAGACCATCACGCCCATATCGATGACTTCGTAGTTGTTGCAGGCCAGCACGACGCCGACGATGTTTTTGCCGATATCGTGAACGTCCCCCTTCACTGTTGCCAGCACGATCTTCCCCCGCGCCTTGGCGACCTGGCCAGACGCAACCAGCGCAGCCTTCTCAGTTTCCATGAACGGAGTCAGGTGCGCCACTGCCTTCTTCATCACGCGGGCGGACTTCACCACTTGCGGCAGAAACATCTTGCCGGCGCCGAACAAATCGCCCACCACGCTCATGCCGTCCATCAGTGGACCTTCGATCACCAGCAGCGGGCGGCCCAGTTTGACGCGCGCCTCCTCAGCATCGATCTCGATGTATGCGTCGATCCCCTTGACCAGTGCGTGCGAAAGACGCTCTTCGACCGTGCCGCTGCGCCATTCTTCGGACTTCTTTTCGCTCACTACAGCGCCAACGTGCTTCAGCGATTCGCCAAATTCCACCAGACGCTCGGTGGCGTCGGGACGGCGATTCAGCAGCACATCCTCGACCAGTAATTTCAACTCCGGCTCAATCTCCTCGTACACCTCGAGCATGCCGGCATTTACGATGCCCATGTCCATGCCCGCTGCAATCGCGTGATAAAGAAACGCGGAGTGCATCGCCTCGCGCACCTTGTTGTTGCCGCGAAAGCTGAATGAAATGTTCGACACGCCGCCGCTGACTTTCGCGTGCGGCAGGTTGGCCTTGATCCAACGGGTCGCGTCGATGAAGTCGACCGCGTAGTTGTTGTGCTCCTCCATGCCTGTGGCAACGGTGAGGATATTCGGGTCGAAAATAATGTCTTCCGGTGGGAAACCGACCTCATCGACAAGAATCCGATAAGCCCGTTCGCAGATGCGAATCTTCTCCTTGTAGGTAGCGGCTTGTCCATTTTCGTCGAAGGCCATCACCACTACCGCCGCGCCGTATTTGAGCACAGCAGCGGCGTTCTTGCGAAACTTCTCCTCGCCTTCTTTCAGCGAAATCGAGTTGACGATGCCCTTACCCTGGAGGCATTTTAGCCCAGCCTCGATCACTTCCCATTTCGACGAGTCCACCATGAAGGGGACCTTGGCTACCTCGGGCTCGCTGGCCAGCAACTGCAGGAAGCGTGTCATTGCCGCGACGCCGTCGATCATGCCCTCGTCCATGCAGATGTCGATGACGTTGGCGCCATTTTCAACCTGCTGGCGGGCCACGCTTACCGCCTCTTCGAACTTTCCTTCCTTCACCAGCCTGGCGAACTTGGGCGAACCGGCCACATTGGTTCGCTCACCGATCATGATATAGACGCCGAACTGCTGGGTGAACGGCTGCGATCCCGATAAACGGAGGGGCTTCGATCTCATTGTGGTGATTGCTTTCTCGCTTTCGCTTACAGTCATGTTTTGGTCTTGCTCAGGCTTGCGTAGGATTCTCAGGCGGCTTCTTCATTGGCCATAGTTCCCCACTTGCGCGGAGGCTTTCCTTCGAGCGCTTTGGCGATAGCCGCAATGTGCTCGGGTGTATTGCCGCAGCAGCCGCCAGCAATATTGATCAGCCCTCCACGCGCAAAGTCTCCCAGATAGCGGGCCATGTCCGCCGGGCCAAGGTCGAACCCGGTTTCCGACAGCGGATTCGGCAAGCCGGCATTGGGGTAGCAAGAAATTGCCGTGTTTGCTTTCTCCGAGAGTTCTTCAAGAAATGGATACATGAGATCGGGACCAAGAGAGCAGTTGAGACCTACCGATAGCGGCTTTACGTGCTCCACCGCGTTCCAGAATGCCTCAATGGTTTGCGCGGAAATCATCGTCTCGCCTCCACGCCCCACCGCCGCGGAAATCATCACCGGCAATTCCTTTCCGTTTGCAGCAAGGCCGTCCTGATCGAACACCTCGCGAATGGCAACCAGTGCGGCCTTGGCATTCAGCGAGTCGAAGATCGTCTCCACCAAGAGCAGATCGACTCCGCCGGCGATGAGCGCACGCACCTCAAGTGCGTAGGCAGCCTTCACCTGGTCGAAGGTGACCACGCGGAAGCCTGCATCGTCGGCATCGGGCGAGTTCGACAGAGACACCGTCAGAGGCCCAATAGCCCCTGCCACAAACCGCTGACGCCCCGTTTCGTTCCCGGCACGATCAGCCCATTCCCTGCACTGCCGCGCCGACTTCTCATTGATCTCCCATGCCAGGCTGTTGAGAAATGGATCGTCGATGACCTTCTGGTAGAACTCTGGATCCTTCCGGCCGCCATGTTCCCGCGGATCGTCCACGAAGAATTCGCTCTGCGTAATGCTGGTCGCCCCGAATGTATTCGTCTCGATAATGTCCGCACCGGCCTCCAAGAACCGGCGATGGATGTCACAGATCATCTGCGGCTGCGTCAGGGAAAAGAGGTCGCCGTTGTTCAGCAAGTCCTTGGTAGAGTTCTTGAAGCGCTCCCCGCGGATATCCGCCTCCTTCATGCCGTAGGTGCGGATGGTTGTACCCATCGCTCCATCTATGATGGCGATGCGGCTTTCGAGGATCTTCTGAAGCGGATGCTGATCGGCTTTCGTCATATCTCCCTGGTGGTATTCGTGGAGGTGTTGTGAGTATTCGCGTAAAGTCCAAGGAAGTTGACCTTCACTGAACCATTTCTTTTGCGCGCACTTGGGTTAGCTATGCCGCGTTGGGAACCGTAGCACGCTCATTCCATTATATCGATAGAACGAAGGGACAATCCCTTGGGTGGGGAGATACACCTTGCCTGTGACCTTCCCATCTTCCGCGAGTAGTCTTATATGCGGATGCGAAAGAGGCGCAATCATGCACGCCATGCCAATGCGGGTTGGTCTGTATTTCTCCTGTTTGACGATATTGCTTGGGGCCGCACTGCCCTCTTTGGTGGCCCAGAGCGCACAGCAACCAGGTAAGCCCGGGGAAACAGCACCGGCACAACCCCCAGCCAGTCCCACCCGCGAGTCTCTCGCAGGAATTTACGATGGCGGTCAGATGGAGGTCGGTGCGCAGCTCGTCCTCAAGCCCGACGGCCACTTCAACTATGAGTTAGCCTACGGCGCACTCGACGAAGCCGCGCAGGGGACCTGGGAGTTCAAGGATGGAGCCGTTTTGCTGACAACGGTTCCTGCCGCCGTGCCCCCTCGCTTCGTCGTTGAGAGCGATAAGCCCGACCCGCGGGGCGGATTGTGGATCAAGCTCAGTGGCGGCCCCGTTATGGAAGGCGCACCACAGCGCATCTACCTTGTCTACGGGCCCAACGAGCCGGCGGAGATGGCCGAAGTCGGCGCCGATGGGCACGTCCCAATGCCCGGCAAGCGATGGCCCACAGCCATTGTTCCCGAGATCCCCGTCTATCCCGTTATGAGCAAGGCCATCCCCTTGACCGGCACAGGAGGCCATCGCATTGTCATGCGTTTCGAGCCGAATGACATTGGCAAAGCAGACTTCCGCGCGCAACGGCTCAGCATTGAAAACGGCGTTCTCGTCATGCCGCGCCGCGATCTTGGGCTGATGCTGCGCTTCAAACGCCAGACTGCCAGTCAATAACACGAAGCCCAGGATCAACCCTTCAGCTTTTTGAGATTTTGCTCATTCACACGGCGTCTTAGCGGCGCACGCTGCCGAAGCGTGCGCGCTGACTCTATTTCCTTTACAATCCGTTTAAGTCAAGTTGAATTGATTCCCCAGCCATTCCAAACTTCAAAATCCGTCGGAGCCTAAGCATGGCCGCCGCATTTCGTTTCGCCGCTTCTTTTTTTGTCCTTGCACTTCCGCTGGCCGCACAGCAATATCCTTCCGAAATGCTTTCCGGCCTGCAATGGCGCGATGTTGGCCCTATGCGGGGCGGTCGCACCTACGCTGTAGCGGGAAACGTGGCCCAGCCCGACACTTTCTACATGGGCTCAGTTGGCGGCGGCGTTTGGAAGACCGAGAACTCTGGCCGTACCTGGTTCCCCATCGCCGACGATCCCACAACCGGCATCCCCATCGGTTCCATAGGAGCCATCGCGGTTGCTCCGTCTGACCCCAACATCGTCTACATCGGCACGGGCGAGCCTGACATTCGCAGTCAACACTCTTACGGGATTGGCCTTTTCAAGTCAACCGACGCAGGCAAGACCTGGAAGTCCATTGGCCTCGCGGAGACGCGCCAGATTGGCAAAATTGTTATTGACCCATCGGACCCGAATCGCGTTTACGTTGCTGCATTGGGCCATGTTTACAAGGCGAATCCCGAGCGCGGTGTCTATCGCACCGTGGACGGCGGTGCGAATTGGAAAAAGATCTTGTCCGACGCGAAAGACCCCGACAATGTGGGCGCAGTCGATCTCGCGCTCGATACGCAGCATCCCAGTACACTCTACGCATCGCTTTGGGCCACGCGGCGTCCACCGTGGTCTGTTTATGCGCCGTCGAATATGCCAGGTGGAGGACTCTATAAATCGACGGACGGCGGCGACACCTGGCATCAACTGACCGGTGGTCTTCCCGCAGACGGCTTCGTTGGCAAAATCGGCATCGCCATTGCGCCCAGCAATCCTAACCGCCTCTATGCTGTTGTCGACGATCTGGGCACTGCAATCGCGCGTGGCTTCCGTTCCGGCGCACCTGCGGGAACGGAAACACCCAAACCCTCCGGCGGCATTTATCTGTCAGACGATGCCGGCGCGACCTGGCGGCTGGTCAACAACGAGCAACGTCTATGGGGCCGCGGATGGTACTTCGGCCAGATCACGGTCGATCCCACCAACCCCGATCGCGCCTACGACATCAACACCTCAACCTATATGACTCTCGACGCGGGCAAGACCTGGGTCCCCGTGAAAGGCGCGCCAGGCGGCGACGACTACCACCAGCTTTGGATCAACCCTAAGGACGGAAATCGCATGGTGCTATCCAGCGACCAGGGTACCGTGGTATCCGTCGATGGCGCCAAGACATGGAGCACCTGGTACAACCAGCCCACCGCGCAGATCTATCATGTCGCTGCCGACAACCGCTTCCCTTACTGGCTCTATGGCGCGCAGCAGGACTCAGGCGGAGTCGGCGTCAGCACCTGGTCGCGCATGGGCACGCTCGACTTCCGCAACTGGGAGCCCACCTGTCAGGCAGGCGAGAGCAACACCGTAGTGCCCGATCCCAAAGACGGCAATCTGCTTTACGGCAGCGGCGATCAGCGTTGCAACCAGGCGCTCAATTTGCCCGCCCCCGCCGGCGGCGAATTGCCTCCGTCCGATCCGGCCGATCCCAACAGAAGAACCTGGACGCTGCCGCAGGTTTTCTCGCTTGCAGATGAAGCCCTCTATTACTCCAATCAGTTTGTGTTCCGCACACGCGACCGCGGCAAGACATGGTCAAAGATCAGTCCGGACCTCGCGCGCCTTCATCCGGAGTTGCCGAAGACGCTCGACCCGGTCACTGCGAAAGACATTGACCAGCCCATGACAGACCGCTTCGGCGTTGTCTACACCGTTAGCCCCTCGCCTCTGGATGCAAAGACCACATGGGCCGGCACCGATGACGGACTCATTCACGTCTCGCGTGACGATGGCGCAAGCTGGCAAGACGTGACGCCGCCCGCGATGACCACGTGGAGCAAGGTCTCTCAGATTGAAGCAGGCCATTTCGACGTGCAAACCGCCTACGCCTCGGTCGACCGCCACCGCCTGGCCGACGATCGCCCCTACATCTATCGCACGCACGATGGAGGCAAGACCTGGAAAAACGTAGTGGATGGAATTCCGGTTGGCGCTTTTGTGAACTCGGTCAAGGAAGACCCGCAACAAAAAGGTTTGCTCTACGCCGCGACCGAACTGCGCGTCTATGTTTCATTCGACGATGGAGACCGTTGGCAGCCGTTGCAATTCAATATGCCGGTCACATCTGTTCGCGACATCGTTGTGCATGGCGACGATCTTGCAATAGCAACTTATGGCCGCGGTTTCTGGGTGCTCGACCAGATGGGCGCACTGCGCCAAATTGCCGCGCGAGGAAATGAGATCGAGTCTGCCAAGGCATATCTGTTCGCGCCCGGTGAGACCTACGCCATTCATCAAGGAAGTCAGAATGGTACGCCGCTCCCGCATGAGGAGCCGCAGGAAATCAATCCACCGGCTGGCGTGCTCGCCTACTATTGGGTCAAGTCCGCGCCCGGTACACCGGTCAAGCTCGAACTCGTGGATGCAAGCGGCGGAGTGATAGCCTGCGTCGCCAGCGACACTCCTGTGAAGCCCGTCGATACCGAAGCTATCAACGTACAGGCCTACTGGGAGCAGCCTGCGCCACCGCCGTCGGCCGAGCCCGGCATGCATCGCATCGCTCTGAATGTCGCCACACCAAGAGGTTTCGGCATGGGCCCGCGCCGCACGCCGCCTCAACCCGTCGATGCCTGCCATCCTGCCGGAACACAAGCGCCCGCTGCGAATGGCGCTCCTGCGCTTCCAGGCCGCGGCCCCACAGGCTTGCAACCCGGCAATTATACCGTCAAGCTTACGGTCGATGGCCAGGTACTGACGCAGCGAGTCACCATCAAGCCCGACCCGCGCGATCTGCCCAAAGGCGCTGATGCTTCGCCCGAGGATGACGATGACGACGAGTAGATCATTTCCCGCCACTTGAAATCCTCGATCGTGGCCGCTCAAGTCCCGCAGAAAGTCCGGCAGACGTACTCCTCGGGGCGAGCCGGGGTGGCGTACCGTTCCAGGCCAAGCCTTTCCTCGTATGGGCGCGACACGACGTCCAGCAATTCCTCGAACGGCTGAAAGTCCTGTCGCCAGACGGCAGCATCGAGCGCCGCTTCCACCATGTGGTTGCGCGGGATAAACGCCGGATTCACCGCACGCATGGCTGCAGCGCGTGCCTGTCGCGAGCCTGACTCTTCTTCCAGGCGCTGGCGCCATGCGATAGCCCACGTGTCATAAGCACCGGGGTCGGCAAAAAGCGCGCGTACACCGTTATCCCCTTCCGGTCCGGCCGCAGCGTCGCACAGCCGGCGGAAGGTCAGTGTGAAATCAGCCTTGTTAGCGGCCATGCGTTCCAGCAGGTCTTCAATCAAGTCTGTATCCCCCTCGCGTTCCGTAAGGAGACCAAGCTTGCGCCGCAGACCCGCAGTGCGAGCCGCCTCGAACTGCGGCTCGAAGGCCGTGAGAGCTTCATTGGCCAAGGCCACCGCGGCCTCTTCGCTTCCCGCCTCCTGCACCAGAATGGGCAGCAATGCTTCGGCAAGACGCGCCAGGTTCCAGAGTGCGGCACGCGGCTGGTTCCCATACGCATAGCGTCCCTGGGCGTCGATCGAGCTGAACACTGTGCCGGGATCGTATGCCTCCATGAAGGCGCAAGGTCCATAATCGATTGTCTCGCCCGAGATGGACGTGTTGTCGGTGTTCATCACGCCATGGACGAAGCCAATGAGCATCCATTGTGCAACCAGTTGCGCGTGCCGCGCGATCGCGCCATCCAGCAGGGCCCGATACGGCCCCTTCGCCATCGCGGCCTCGGGGTAATGCCGTGCGATCGCATAATCCGCCAATATACGAGTCCCTTCCGTGTCGCGCCGGGCGGCGAAATACTCAAACGTGCCTACGCGCAGATGGCTCGCGGCAACCCGCGTCAGCACGGCTCCAGGCAAGGCTGTTTCGCGCAGCACTCGTTCTCCCGTCGTCACTGCGGCAAGAGCCCGAGTGGTCGGCACGCCAAGGGCCGCCATGGCCTCGCTCACAATGTATTCGCGCAAGACGGGACCGAGCGCAGCTCTTCCATCGCCGGCGCGGGAGAAGGGAGTCGGGCCGGATCCCTTCAGCTGAATGTCGTACCGCAGACCGTCGCGCCCCACCACCTCGCCCAACAGAATGGCGCGCCCATCGCCAAGTTGGGGCACGAAATGGCCGAACTGGTGGCCGGCATAGGCGAGCGCCAGCGGATCGGACCCCTCGGTCACGCAGTTTCCCGCCAAGATCTCTACGCCTCGTGGGCTCGCCAATGCATCCGGATCAAGCCCCAGGTTCCGGGCCAGCGCCACATTCACCTTGACCAGGTGCGGAGCCGCTACAGCACGCGGGGCAATGCGGGAGTAGAAACGCTCCGGTAACCGCGCATAGGTGTTTTCGAAGCCGAAACGAACTGGGCGGCTGTCAGCGTCGGAAGCGGCGGACGACGCAATTGGGGAAGCATCGGGTGAACTCATGATCTATTTGATGTTTACACATTGCTTTGGATGGTATCCAGTTACCAGGCAGTCCGGCATTCTTCCAGTCGTAGCGAAAATACTCCAGCTTGCCCGGTGCGAACGCTGAACAAAGATGGCGCAGGTTGCTTGAGATCCCGAACACCTTCTTGCCGGCGAGCAATAGCGCCGGAACGAAGAGCCCGATGATTGGACCCGCAACATACCAGGTTCATGGCGCCGTTAGCCAAGTGCTCATGCTGTCAGGCGATTCCTGGATTGCGGCCCTGGCGCAGATCCCAAAGTGCCGCGACCAGAGCATCGATTTCTTCGCAGGTGTTATAGAGCGCCAACGTAGCGCGCAGCGTGCTCTCCACGCCGAAGCGGCGCAGGATGGGTTGGGCGCAGTGGTGGCCGCCGCGCACCGCGATGCCCTTGCGGTTCAGGTAGTCGCCAATCTCTTCGGTGCGGAAGCCGTCCATTACAAAAGAGAGAACGCCGGCCTTTTCTTTTGCCGTGCCAATGATGTGGAGCCCCGGGATGCATTGAAGCGCTTCGGTTGCATAGACCAACAGCGTGTGCTCGTGGCGCGCGACGTTCGCTATGCCAACGCGATCGAGGTAATCGATGGCTGCACCCAGACCAACCGCGTCTGCAATGTTTCCGGTACCGGCTTCAAAGCGCTGCGGAGGCGGCTGGTAGAGCGTCTTCTCGAAGGTCACGTCCTGGATCATGTTGCCGCCTCCCTGCCAGGGCGGCATGTTGTCCAGCACCTCGGACTTCCCATACACGACGCCGATCCCAGTTGGCGCAAAGACCTTGTGGCCCGAGAAGACGTAGAAGTCGCAATTGATGGCCTGCACATCGATGCGCATGTGCGCGACGGCCTGTGCGCCATCCACCAGCACACGCGCGCCGTGGCGATGCGCGGCTTCGACCATCTCCTTTACCGGCACAACGGTGCCAAGTGCGTTCGAGACGTGCGTGATCGAGACCAGACGCGTCTTCGGCCCGAGCAGTTTTTCGTACTCGTCCAGCAACACCTGGCCGGAATCGTCTACCGGGGCAACGCGAAGCCGCGCGCCCTTTTCCGCACAAAGCATTTGCCACGGCACAATGTTGGCGTGATGCTCGAGCCAGGTGATGACAATCTCGTCGTCCTTCTGAACGTTGCGGCGTCCCCAACTCTGCGCCACCAGGTTGATGGCCTCTGTGGCTCCGCGGACAAAGACAATCTCGCGCGGGGCTCCGGCGTTGAGGAAGCGGCGCGTTTTCTCGCGTGCCGATTCGTAAGCATCGGTAGCACGCGCGGCCAATTCATGCGCGGCGCGATGCACATTCGAGTTTTCGTGCTCGTAGAAATAACTGATTCGGTCGATGACCGACTGCGGTTTCTGCGTGGTTGCACCGTTATCGAGCCAGATCAGCGGATGACCGTTGACGACTTCGCGAAGGATGGGAAAATCGCGGCGAATCGTCTCCACATCGAACGCATACGAAGAGAGGCCGAGATCCTGCGGCAACTCGGGCTGTCTGCCAATGGGCGCCACGACAGGGACACCGTCAAATGCATAGAGCGGGCGCGGCTGGCTTGCACCATCGTGAGGCGGCGCGCTCAAACTCGGCGCTTGGGCTAACGGCCCAGGAGCATGGGCTACGGTACCGGGCAGCTGCGGCGCAATCCGATCAAGCGGAGTTGCGAAGGGATTGGCAACGCTCGAAGCGAAATCGGCTGGCACAGGGCCGGGCAGCGTCGCAGGATTCGAAAACAGCGGCCGTGCGTCTTCAAGAAAGGAGAACGCGGGAATCGCAGAAGAGTCGAACCCGCTGAAAGCGCCGGGAATGGCCGGTGCGGGCGGCTGCGGCGTGCCTGCCAATCGCGATTGTGGAACGTCCGTGAACAACGAGGATGGAATCGACGCGAAACTCTCTTCGCTGGGCACAGCGCTGCCGAATGCAGAAGCGGGTGTGCTTTGAGGCGCAGGCTCCGCAGCGGACAAAACAAAAAGCGGACGCGCTTCGGTGAGGAATGCAAATGCCGGATCGGTCGGTAGCGCTGGTGCTGCGCCGAGGCCTCTTTGCGGACCAACAGGCGCAGAGGCGCTGGAGCGAACGTCCGGCGGAACGCTGTGGTCTGGAGTCGCGACAAACGGACCGGGCTGCAGTTCTGCAAAGCCAGCAAGAATCCCCGGAACCGCAGGCGCGGTTGGACTGGGCACCGCTGCATAGGGATTGCCGCTGAATGCCGAGTTCGGCGGCAGCACCGCGCGAGCCGCGGTCACGGCCGGATGCTGGAGTTCCTCAGGCAGCGCATTGAACATTTCGTTGGCCATGCGCGCCAACTCAGCCGGGGACAGGATACCTGGAGTTATGCCTTCGATCCCCGGCAATCCCAAAGCCCCGTTGGCCGCCTCAGGAGCCGTCGCAGTGACAAATGTTTGCTCACTTGTACTCATGATATTGTCCTACGTCTACGTCTTCGAGCAGGGCAATTGCATCGTCTGTCAACACGGCCGCCGAGCAATACAGCGACACCAGGTAGGATGCAAGCGACCTCTGGTCGATGCCCATGAAACGAACCGACAAGCCTGGGCTCTGCTCCCCGGGCAGTCCCGGCTGGAAGAGGCCCACCACTCCCTGCTTCTTTTCACCGACGCGCAGCAGTAGGATCTTGGTCTTATGATCCTTGCTTCCGATGTTGATCTTGTTGGTTGGAATCAGCGGAACTCCGCGCCAGGTCAGGAACGGCGTGCCGAACAGCGTAAGTGTCGGTGGAGGAACACCGCGGCGGGTGCACTCGCGTCCGAAGGCTGCAATAGTGCGCGGATGCGCCAGGAAAAACGACGGCTCTTTCCATACCTTCGTCAACAACTCGTCCAGATCGTCCGGGGTGGGCGCGCCCTTCCGTGTTTTTATCTTTTGCGAGGCGGCAACATTATTCAGAAGTCCGTAGTCGTGGTTCGAGAGCAGTTCGCTTTCCTGCTTCTCTTTGACGCTCTCAATGAGTAGCCGCAATTGCTCACGCACCTGATCGTAGGGATTGCTGAGAAGATCGGACACGCGAGTGTGAACATTGAGCACAGCG
>Ga0182030_10005041_pt1 | contig 28078 bp, 27 predicted proteins | sample 812S3MmetaG_FD_121299 | JGI IMG/M metagenome (GOLD analysis project Ga0182030, IMG submission 121299) | Permafrost microbial communities from Stordalen Mire, Sweden - 812S3M metaG (Illumina Assembly) | ecosystem: Environmental > Terrestrial > Soil > Wetlands > Permafrost | place: Sweden... | reverse complement strand
GCATCGTTCTACTGGTTTGCGCTGGCGGTGGCGGCGCTGGCCTTTGCCATGATGGCGATTTTCGTATCGTCGTCATTCGGATCGTCGTTGCAGGGCGTTCGCGATCAGCCACGCCGGATGGCCGCGCTCGGCTTCAATCCCTGGATGATCCGGTGGATCACCTTCATCCATGCCGGCTTCTGGGGCGGCGTGTCCGGATTGTTGTACATCTATTACAACAAATATATCCACCCGACCTCGCTCTCCACCACCAGCTCGGCGGAAGCATTGCTCGGCGTGATCGCCGGAGGTTCCGCAACGCTCGGCGGCCCGGTGGCCGGCGCGGCCCTGGTGCTGCTGTTGAAGAACTATGCCTCGGCCTATGTCGAACGCTGGAACATGGTGCTGGGCCTGGTGTTCCTGTTCATCGTCCTGGTGATGCCCAGCGGCATTGTTCCGGGCTTCGGCCGGCTGGTCGCAGCATGGCGCAGGGGAGCGCGATGATCCTGCCGCGATCCGACCATGCGCTCGAGGTGATCGACCTGAAGAAGGCGTTCGGCGGCCTGGTGGTGACGCAGAACGTCTCGCTGGCGATCCGGCCGGGCGAGCGCCGCCTGATCATCGGCCCGAACGGCGCCGGAAAGACCACGCTGTTCAACCAGATCAGCGGCGACATGCGGCCGAATTCAGGACAGATCAGGCTGTTCGGATCGGACGTGACGCATTTGCCGCCCTACCGGCGCGCGCATTTCGGATTGTCGCGGACCTACCAGATCATCACGCTGTTCACCGGCGATACGCTCGAGCACAACATCACGCTTGGCCTGCTCGGGCTGCGGCCGTCGCGCTGGCAGATGTGGCGGCCTCTGTCATTCTATCGCGATCTTGCAACCGAGGCGCGCCGGGCGCTCGATGCGGTCGGACTGCTGCATCTGGCGGCCCATCCGGTGTCCGAGATTGCCTATGGCGAAAAACGCCGCGTCGAACTGGCGATGGCGCTGGCGCAAAAGCCGCGCGTGCTGCTGCTGGACGAACCGCTGGCCGGCCTTTCAAACACCGAGCGATCCCAGGTCAAATCGCTGATCGCCTCGATCCCGCGGCAGACCAGCGTGATCATGATCGAACATGACATGGATACTGCCCTCGACCTTGCAGAGACCGTCACACTTTTGAACTACGGAAGGGTGATTGTCGACGGCGAGCGTGACGCCGTGATCGCGGACCAGCGAACGCGTGAGGTGTATCTTGGCGTCTGACGCTCTCAGCCTCAGCGAGGTGCATGCCTTTTACGGTGACAGCCATATCCTGCACGGCGTCAGCTTTTCACTGCAACCGGGCGGCGTGCTGGCGCTGCTGGGGCGCAATGGTGCCGGCAAGACCACCTGCATCTCGACCATCATCGGGTTTCTGAAACCGCGCGGCGGCGAGATCCGGCTGTTCGGCGAGCCGATCGAAGGGCTCAGCCCCGAGCGCATCTCGCAACTCGGGATCGGCCTCGTCCCGCAGGGGCGCCGCGTCTTTGCATCGCTCACGGTGCGCGAAAACCTGGTGGTCGCGCAGCAGCGCCAGAACGCCACCGCAAAACCATGGAATCTCGAGCGGATTTTCGCCATGTTTCCGCGGCTGCGCGAACGTCACGGGCAATTTGCCGGCACGCTTTCCGGCGGCGAACAACAGATGCTGGCGATCGGGCGGGCGCTGATGGGTAATCCGCGGGTTCTCCTGCTCGACGAACCGTCGGAGGGCCTTGCGCCTCTGATCGTCGCGGAGGTCGGCCATGCCATCCGGCGCCTCAAGCAGGACGGTCAGTCCATCGTTCTGGTCGAACAGAATCTCAAATTGGCGCTCGACGTTGCCGATTCCGCGGTCATCCTCAACACCGGGCGCTGCGTATTCGCCGGCGATGCCGGCGACATCCTGAACGACGAAGGGCTGATTGCACAGAATCTCGGCGTCTTCCATGCTCATTAGGCTTAGGCGGAGCACAGGCCGCCAACATCTGCGTGGCCCGGCTCGCGGCCCGATCGAACGAAAAAATGCTATCAACCAACTCCTGCAATGAGGTCAGATCATGAAAATCGGCGTATGCGGAACCGGACGGATGGGATCGTCGATCGCGCAGCGATTGATGTCGGTCGGACACCAGGTCGGTGTCTGGAATCGCAATCCGGCCAAGACAAAGCCACTGACCGAGGCCGGTGCGAAGCTGTACGCCTCGCCTGCGCAACTCGTCGGGGATTGCGATGTCGTGATCGTGATGCTGCTCAACGACGCGGCAACCGAGGCGGTTTACCGTGGACCGGACGGCATTCTGAAATCCGGCCTCGCCGGCAGGCTGGTGATCGACATGAGCACGGTGCGTCCGGACACCATGGTGTCAACCGGCGCGGCGGTGGCGCAGCAGGGGGCCGCGTTTGTCGAGTGTCCGGTCGGCGGCAGTACCGGTCCGGCCAAAGAAGGCAAGCTGTTCGGCCTGGTCGGGGGGACCGTCGGGGATGTCGCCCGGGCGATGCCGGTGCTTGAGCAGTTATGCCGCCGGATCGAACATGTCGGAGCGCTCGGTTCCGGCGCGACCATGAAGCTTGCGGTCAATCTGCCGCTCTTGGTCTACTGGCAGGCGCTCGGCGAGGCGATCGCGATCTGCAAGCCGCTCAATCTCCCTCCCGAGCGGCTGATCGACATTCTGTCCGACACCGCCGGCACCCCGACGGCCATGAAGGGGCGCGGCGCGGTCATCGCCAGGTTATTGGGCGGACAGCCGCTGGGTGAAACCGCGTTTGGCCTGAGTGCCGCAAAAAAGGATCTGGCCACCGCGGTCCAGTTCGGCGCCTCCCTTCATGCCGAGCTTCCGGTCACCGCAAGCGCGCTTGCCTGCTTCGAAGAGGCCGAGGCCGCGGGCTTGGGCGATGCCGACGCCACCACGGTTGCGGTTCGCTGGAGCCGGCGCGCGACGCCTATTCCAAAATCGTAACGTCCTTCACTCGCCGTCATGCCCCAACACACCCAACAGCAGGGACAATGCAATGATCGATCGCAGCAACCGCTATGGCCGCACCGCCGCACGTATCCACGACGCCGACGGCCTCGCCAGACGACCGTCGTCGACCACGATCGATATCCATGCCCACATCGTGGTGCCCGAGGCCGCCAGACTGGCGCAACCGCATGTCGACATCAGCCGGATTCCGCTGGCGCATTTTGCCGATACCGCCACCAAACAGATCAACGCGCAGCAGGAGGACGACGTTCGTGAAGTCATGACCACGATTGATCGCCGGCTGTTCGCCCTCGACAGCATGGGCATCGACATTCAAGTCGTGGCCCCGGCACCGAACCAGTGTTACTATTCGATTCCGCCGAAAATCGCCGAAGCCGCCCATCGCCTCGCCAATGACGGCGTGGTGGAATTCTGCTCGCGCAGGCCCGACCGCTTTGTCGGGCTCGGTGTCGTGACCCTGCAGGAGCCGGAGATCGCGGTCCGCGAACTCGACTACATCGTCAACGATCTGAAATTGAAGGGCGTCGAGATCCTGACCAATGTCGACGGCCAGGAGCTGTCCGACCCGAAATTCCGGCCGTTCTTTGCCCGGGCCGAAGCGCTCGGAGCCTTCATCATGATGCATCCGAACGGCTTCACCCACGGCGAACGCCTCACCCATTTCTATTTCAACAATGTTCTCGGCAATCCGCTGGAGACCACGCTGGCGCTGCACAACCTGATTTTTTCAGGAACGCTGGCGCGTTTTCCCGATCTGAAATTGATGGCGGTGCATGGCGGCGGCTACCTGCCCGGCTATTCCGGCCGGATCGATCACGCCTGGGGGGCGCGGCGGGATTCGCATGACGAGTTGCCGTTGCCGCCGACCACCTATCTGCGGCAGGTCTATCTAGACACCGTGGTTTTCACCTATCACCAATTGGCCTATCTGATCGACGTGTTCGGCCCCGACCGGATCGTGATGGGCACCGATTATCCGTTCGACATGGCCGAGTACAATCCGATCGGCCATATCGCCGGGGTGCACGGCATGGACGAGGCAACGCTGGCGCAGATCGCGGGCGGCAATGCCGCGCGGGTGCTCGGCCTCGATATTTGAGCGCGTCGCCGTCAGTGCGGCGCGGCTGCGGCCTTGAACTCCGGCTGCTCGAACGGATGGGAGGTTGCGAAGGCCGGCATCGCAAAGCAGCGGTCGGCGAGCCGCGCCACCGCGGGAAAAGCGTCCAGCTCCAGTTTGAGAAACTGCGCGCCCACCACCTGGCCGGCGATGCAGATATCGGCCAGCCCCGGTTCGGCGCCGAGCGCAAAAGGAGCCGGGGACCGGCGCGTCAGCAGCCGCTCATAGGTTGCAAGCCCTTCCGTGGTCCAATGCTTGCCCCAGTCCTCGATGGCCTTGGCGTCGGCGCCGAAGGCGCTGGCGAGATGCTGGCGGACGCGAGGCACCACCAAAGGATGCGCATCGGCGATCGTCGTCAATGCCAGTGAGCGTGCATAGGCCCGTTCCTTGGCGTCCTCCGGAAGCAGGCGTGGGCTGGGCTGGATATCGTCGAGATATTCGATGATCGCCAGCGACTGGAACAGGGAATGGCCGTCATGAATGAAGGTCGGCACCACCCGCTCGGCATTGACCTCGGCATAGTCCGGCCTGAATTGTTCTCCGGAAAGAATGTCGATCGGAATTTCCTCGAAGCCGAGGCCCTTGAGCCGCAGCGCAACCCTGACACGAAAGGAAGCGATGGAGCGCCAAAATCCGTAGATCCTTATCGCCATCGGAGGAACCTTTCTCTTGACCCGATATTCGGCGGAATTCCGAAACCAGGTTAAATGCACCGCTTTATCGTTCACGATGCCTTGGATGGCTCATTCCATAACCCGCCCACCGGGTCAACTCGGATGCCGCTGCGCCGTCTGGGATCCGGATACCGGCTCCCGCCCAACTAAAGAATCAGAACAACCGCGGCGTAAATTGGAACAGCCCTGCCTGGACCGCGTTGTTCGGCCATGCCCCGATATCATTTCGACCTGATTGGAAAACAAACGACCATCGTGGATCACAGCGGCCTCGATCTGGCCGACGACATGCTGGCGTCGGACGCGGCCGATCGGCTTGCCAATGAATTGTATAGCGTGCGCCCGGAGCTTCGACAGCAGCACTGCTCGATCCTGGTGACGGATGAGGACGGCGAGGAGATTTGCCGGGCGCCGCTCTGGAATCCCCGCGAGGATTAGCCCAACGATGGAAATCGGAAGCGGGACTAAGCCGGCGAGATTGTTCTGCAGGCTGCTCATCCTGCTGCAGGCAAAGCGCCCCTAGCAATTCTTGATCGGCTTCCATGTCACGTTGAAGGCGGTTACCCCGGCCACATTGAACACTCTTCGCAAGGCCGTGACATCGCTCGTGATCACCACGTCGTTGGCATTGCCTTCGATCGTGAGCACTTCCTCCACCGGGGTGGTTTCGGGACGAGGGAGCGGGAACACCACGGCTTTCGCTTCAGGGCCGAGTTTTATCGGCGGCGAGAGGTAATTGCCTTCGCGCAGCCGAACCGTGCCGCCGCTGGAGGTTGTCGAGACCAGCAGTCTGCGCTGCAGCATCTGGCACTGATGGGTTGTGGTAGATGCGCCGTCCGCGACGACCACCGGCGAAGAGCCGCTATTCATCAGCATGACCAGGGTGACTGCGGAAGCGACCAGGGCCGCTCCCAGGCCGGCGGCGACGACCGAACGGCTGCGCGATGGTTGGGCCTGTCCCCCTGAAGCGGCTTGCTGCATGATAATTCCCCTGAGTTCTGATAATCCTAGCGGGGAGTTGCCCGTCGATATGTGACCTGGCACACGTACGATTAGCCACGACCGGAAATTATGGTTCAAGCCCTTGGTTCTTCAAAGACCGGTCTTCTTTGAAACACCGCTTTTTTTGAAAGACCGCAACATGTCGGAGCAGCCCCCGGGCATGTGCCTGTTCGGCGCCGATCAACGTCGCTCTGCAGTCCTCAACCAAGCCACGGCCGTCGCGATCCTGGAACCCATCACCATTGTGCGCGGCGTCACAGTAGGCTGAACGGTATTTTGGCAAACTGCCCCTGGAATATCTTTGCGCCTCCTGATCGCTTGGGTAATCTATCCGAGGGCAAGAGGCCGCCAGTCGCGGCAGGGGTTGATGGCCAATTCAGTGCAAACGGCACCGACGGATAACCCGCCGAACGCCAACAAGACCGAAATCGGCAGCCGGTCGGGACGGCGCCCGGCCGCCGTCGCCGCGGCGGGCGGCCTGCTGGTCGTCATCGCGGTCGCGATGGTGCTGAAGAACGCCGATATCGGCATTCCATCCGGCGATCCGGCCCAGCCGACCGTGACGTTCGTGGCCAAAAGCGACCTCGGCGCGGCGGCAACCACGCTGACGCCATCGGTCGCGGGAGCATTGATCGAGGATGCGGAGCGCTGCCGGGTCCCGCTGGTGTCGATGACAATCTCCAGGGGATCGGCGGCCCTCGGCGCCACGATCCGGATCCGCTCGGGCAGCTACGTCTCGCCCTATTTCACCGTGACCGACGCCGTGCAGCGCATCGCGGTGCCATACCCCGCGCCTTACGGCTCCGGCGCCGGCAGCTTTGTCATCGAGGGCACCGCCACCGGCGCGATCGTCGGACTGACGCCCGCCAAGGCCATGCTCGAGCTGCCGGGCGCCCAGAATGTCCCGGTGGCGTGGCGCGCCGTGAGCCCGTGTTAGCCGTGATGCGATCGCGATGAGAAACCTGTTCAAGGACCAGCAGATCTTGGCGATCGTCGTCGGCGGGGTCGCGGCCACCATCATCACCGCCTGGATTCTCAACCCGCAATCCGGCCCGGCCGGCTGGATCAAGGGACTTGCTGCTTCGACCCAGGCGATGTTGAGCGGCATCACCATCGTGCTGGTGCTCGCCATGGTCGGATTGCTGGTCACGGCGGTTGCTTCCGCCTACGCCCGAACCGGCGCGCTGCAGCCGGCGCAGAGCGGAGGCGTGTCCGGCGCGATCAGGATGCTGTTCGCGCCGCAGCGGGACATTCCGGACTATCCGCCCAACAAGGCCATCGAGGACCTCGAAGGCATGGTGGGACTGGTGCCGGTGAAACGCGAGGTCAATGGCCTGATCGCGCGGCTGCAGGTGGAGCAGAAGCGGCGGGTGCAGGGTCTGCCCATCGCTCCCCTGAGCCTTCACATGGTCTTCACCGGGCCTCCCGGCGTCGGCAAGACCGAGGTCGCCCGCGCGCTCGGCAATATCTATCGCTCGCTGCGGGCCCTGCGCGTCGGACATCTGGTCGAGGTACAGCGCGCCGACGTGGTGGCAGGCTATATCGGGCAGACCGCGCCCAAGATGCTGGAGAAGTGCCGTGAGGCGCTGGATGGCATCCTCTTCATCGACGAAGCCTACACCCTGGCCGGCACGCCCGGATCGGGCGGAGACTTCGGCAAGGAAGCCATCGATACGCTGCTCAAATTCATGGAGGACCACCGCGACCGCATCATGGTGATCGTCGCCGGCTATCCCAACGAGATGCGGCGCTTCATCGACAGCAATCCGGGACTCGCCGGGCGCTTTACCAAGACCATCGATTTCCCCCGCTACAGCGCCGAGGAGATGTGTGAAATTCTCCGCCGCATGGCGGAGCGGCAGCATTTCACGCTGCCGGACGACTTCCCGGCCAGGATCAAGCCATGGATTGTCGAGCGGTCGCGCGCCGACGACTGGGCCAACGCGCGGGAGATGCGCACGCTGCTGGAAAAGGCCCGCGAGGCGCAGGCGATGCGGATTTCGATCAATCCGTCCGCCGACCTGTCGCGCCTCGATATCGAGGATCTGGTGAATGCAACGCGGCGCGGCTGAGTGGCGATGATGATCACAGGGCTCACGATCGTATTCATTGTTGTCGCCGGGTTGAGCATGACATTCGTCGCCACCCGGCTGGTCGCGCAGCACGACCAGCCGTCGCTGATCGGCTCGCCGGACCTGATCCGTTCCATAGCCATCGTCGAGACCGATCAGAACACCGAGGCGTCCGCGACGGAAGCCGCGATCGGCAAGCTCGACGCCATGGTCGGCCTTGCGCCCGTCAAACAGGAGGTCAAGGCGCTGGTGGCGCGCATGCAGGTCGAACAGAAGCGCCGCGACAAGGGCCTCGACGTCTCCGCCCTCAGCCAGCACATGGTCTTCACCGGACCGCCCGGCGTCGGCAAGACCGAAGTGGCGCGCCTGGTCGGTGAAATCTGCCGCGGCCTGAAAGTGCTCCGCAAAGGACATGTCGTGGAGACCGACCGCGCCGGGCTGGTCGCCGGTTACATCGGGCAGACCGCCGGCAAGACCCTCGATAAATGCCGCGAGGCGCTCGACGGCATCCTGTTCATCGACGAGGCCTACAGCCTTGCTCCCGCCAGCGGCGGCGACGGTTCCGACTTCGGCAAGGAATCCATCGACACGCTTTTGAAATTCATGGAGGACAATCGCGAGCGCATCGTCGTGATCGTGGCGGGCTATCGCAACGAAATGCGCCGCTTCATCGACAGCAATCCGGGCCTCGGCAGCCGCTTCAGCAAGACCGTCGATTTTCCTGCCTACGATGCCGGCGAGTTGTGCGAGATCTTCCGGCGCATGGCGGCCCGCCAGCAGTTCGCGCTGCCGGCCGGTTTCGAGGCCAAACTGAAGCCGTGGATCGAAGCACGTTCGAAGGCGGACGACTGGGCCAACGCCCGCGAGATGCGGACGCTGCTGGAGAAAACCCGGGAGGCGCAGGCGCTGCGGGTCGCCGGCGATCCGTCGGCCGACATTTCAGGCGTCAGCATCGAGGACGTCATTCTCGCCACCGGCCGGAAACCCGAAGATAACGACATCCCGGTGGCGTTGGCACTGGCGAAACTGGATGCGATGGTCGGCCTGGCGCCGGTGAAACAGGAAGTCAAACGACTGACGGCACGGCTCGAAGTCGAGCAGAAACGCCGGGAACAGGGACTTCCGATCGCCGCCCTCAGCCAGCACATGGTGTTCACCGGGCCGCCCGGCGTCGGCAAGACCGAAGTCGCGCGGGTGATCGGTGAGATTTTCCGGGCCCTGAGGGTATTGCGCAAGGGACATATCGTGGAGACCGACCGCGCCGGCCTAGTGGCCGGCTATGTCGGCCAGACCGCGACCAAAACGCTCGACAAATGCCGCGAGGCGCTCGATGGCGTGCTGTTCATCGACGAAGCCTACACGCTGGCAGCGAGCACCGGCGGCGGCGGACCCGATTTCGGCAAGGAGGCGATCGACACGCTTTTGAAATTCATGGAAGACAACCGGGAACGCATCATCGTCATCGCGGCGGGCTATCCGGGCGAGATGCGGCGTTTCATCGAGAGCAATCCGGGGCTGAGCAGCCGCTTCACCAAGACCATCGACTTCCCGGGCTACGGCGCCGGCGATCTCTGTGAAATCCTCAAGCGCATGGCCGAGCGCCAGCGCTTCACCCTTCCGGACGATTTCACCGCGGCGTTGGCGCCATGGATCGAACGGCGCTCAACCGCTCCCGACTGGGGCAATGCGCGATCGATGCGAACGCTGCTGGAAAAAGCCCGCGAGGCGCAGGCGATCCGCATCTCGACCGACGCGGATGCCGACCTGTCGCGGATCGAGACGGCGGATCTTCTCGAAGCAACGGTGAGCTGATCATGCGCAGGGCAGCACCGGAGAGCTTTCGATGATCCCGCTGCATTCGAGCTGGCTCGCCGCCCATGGCAAGCTCTGGTACGACGACAAATGGTACCGCTTTGCCTGGATTGTCTGGCCGCAGGCGCTTGCCGCCGTGATCGTGATCTTGTTCTGGGCGACGCCGTCCCACAACAAAACGGCAGAATGGGCCAAGCCGGTGGATGCGGCAACGCGCTACCAGCAACTGTTCGCGCTGCGCGAATCCGCAAAATCGAACAGAGCGGCGATGGACACGCTGCAAAGCGAAGCCCGCGGCGGAGACATGAACGCCCAGTTTTTCTTCGCCAGCCTGTATGATCCGGATCTGAAGTTGAGCACGATCGTACAACCCGACGTCAACACCGCCGCGGAATGGTACAACAAGGCGGCCGCTCAGGGCCATCAACTCGCGCTGAGCAATCTCGCGCTGTCTTACTCCCAGGGCTCCTTCACGCGCGTCGACTACACCAGGGCCTGTTATTATGCCTTGAGGCTGGACGCCAGCGCGCCGGGCAACGGCCTGAACGTCAAGGGCGATTGCTACGCGCGCGGCCTCGGCGGCACGAAAATCGATCAGGCCCAGGCCGAGCGCGCCTATCAAGCCGCGTCGGCCAATGGGGCCGTGCGTCCGCCGCCTGCCCCAAATCCGCAGGCCCTGAATTCGCCAATTCCTGCTCCGCCACCAGCGATCCCGCCGGCACCGAACCCTGCTCCAAGCCCGCCAGCGCCGAGCCAGCCGGATACATCGACAAATCTTCCATGGGGCGCCATCGCCTTCACTGCCGACGGTTCCTACTCCACGGCCTGGAAGATGGCTTCGGAGGCAGAAGCCGAAGCGAAGGTGGCTACGCAATGCGCCGGGTTTGGACGCGGCGGCTGCAAAACCGTGAGCTTTTCCGGCCAGGAATGCGTGGCGCTGGCCACCTTCATCGGGACCTATTCCCGGCGGCGCTGGCAACTGTCGTTCACCGCCGGCGGCATGACCTATCCCGAGGCGCAAAGCGCCGCCCTGGATCGCTGCAATCAAGACGAAAGATCGCGCGGCCGCTGTCAATCCCGTATCGCGGCCTGCGCCGACGGGCGATGAGATCGCGCCGGTCAGGCAAACCTTAGCTGAATGGCATCGAGCCCGATGCCGGTTGGCGCGGCGGTCCAGGTCTCGCCGGCGGCGATTGGCATGGCCTTGGTCAAGGTGCCGGTGCAGATGATCTCGCCGGCCGCGAGCTGCGGGTTGGCGGAGTCGCGGGCCAAGAGGCCGACCAGATGGCGCAGCGCCAAAAGCGGGCCGCCCAGCACGTTTGCGGCATCGCCTTTGTCGATCGGCCGGCCGTCGCAACTCAGAGAAATCTCGAAGCCGGCAAGGCTCCGCTGCCATTCGGCTGGTTGCGGCAGCACCGGATGCCGCGGCCCGATGAGCAGCGCCGCGTGCAGGCCGTTGGCGGCAATCGTATCTGCCGCGGCAAATTTCCAGCCTGGGAAGATCGACTGCACGATCTCGAAGCCGAGCGCGACCCAACCGATACACGACAGCAACGCGGTCTCGTCCATGTCGGCCGAGGGCGCCGCGGCGAGGCCGAACACGATTTCGGGTTCGATGCGCGGCTCGGAGAATTGAGCCAGCGGCAGGGTCGCGACGGCGGCAAGGTCGTGCACGCTGCGGTCGAAAACATAGCCCCAGATCGGCGCGTAGACGCCGTATTGCGCCCAGATGGTGCGATTGGTGAAACCGATTTTGCGCCCGAACGCCTCGGCGCCGCGCGCCTCGTACATCTGCCTGACCTGCGGGGTGACGCGGTAGGCATCATCGACGGTCAGGCCGGGCGGGCGTGATGAGAACGGTTGAATCTGGCGGACCTTGCCAAGCGCATCGAACGCTTCGGCCGCGATGGCGAGGATCGCCTCGACGCTTTGGCATTGGCCATCCGACATCTCGCAGCTCCGCCCGCCGCGCCCGCTTGGGCTTTCCCGATCAATACAATCGAGCCGTCAGGCGTCAATAGCCGGCGTTTCAGATCGCCGCAACGCCGCAGGTCGCGGCGCCGCGGTGGTTGGCCGAGAACCCGGGCCTCACCAATAGATGCCGTGACGGTGAAGTTCATAGATCACCCGCGCTTCCGTCGATTCATGCTTGCGCCGTGATTTTTCGGTCTTGGGGGCATCGGCGATCTTGGGGGCATCGGCGATCTTGGCGGCGGCGGGCTTGGACGGTTCGGTTGTGGGCTGTTCCGTCTTGGGCTGTTCGGTCGTGGTATCGACGGCCGCCGGCCGCTCGACATATTTCGGCGCCTCGGCAGGTTGAGCCTCGACGGGCTTGGACGGCTCGACGGCGGCCGGCTCATCGTTCGACGCCATTGTGAGGCTTCTGCTGCCTCCGGCCTGCGCGGTTGCGGATATCAGAACCATTGCTGCGATCAGAATGAATTTACGCATGTGAGTCTCCCGTTGGTTGATCAGGAGACTACGCCGAGGGGACGCACGGTTATGTGAGACAGGTCACGCAAGCCGCGGGAGCCGCGGTGGCCGGCCCCTCAGAGATAGCCCTCGCCGGCTTCCGCGGCAAACCGCCCGGGATCGCCTTCCCAGACGATCCGGGCGTGCTCGAGCACGTAGACCCGGTCGGCGTGCGGCAGCGCGAAGGTGACGTTCTGCTCGCCCAAGAGCACGGTGATCGGCGTGGTCTGGCGCAGTTTTTCCAGCGCCTTCGACAACAGTTCGAGAATCACCGGCGCCAGCCCGAGGGTGGGTTCGTCGAGGATCAGGATTTTCGGCTGCATCATCAGCGCGCGGCCGATCGCCAACATCTGCTGTTCGCCGCCGGACAGCGTCTGCGCCAGCTGCGCCTGTCTCTCCTTCAAAATTGGAAACAGTTCGAATAACCAGGCAAGCTGGGTGGCCCTCGCCTCGTCGCTCAGATGCTGGCCGCCGAGATCGAGGTTTTCCCGCACGCTCATCTCGCCGAACAATTCGCGCGATTCCGGGCACTGCACGATGCCACTGCGCGCGATCCGCGCCGGGCTGGTGCCGCGCAGCTTTTCGCCCTCGCGGACGATCTCGCCGCTGTAGGGCAGGAAGCCGGAGATGGTATTGAACAGCGTGGTCTTGCCGGCGCCGTTGAGGCCGACGACGGAGACGAACTCGCCCTGGTGGACGTGGATCGAAACGTTGTCCAGCGCCTGGGCCTTGCCGTAATGGACGCTGACATTCTCCACCTGCAGCAGCGGCACCTTGTCCTTGAAGCTGGTTTCCGGGCGGGCCGACGTTTCGATTGCGCCGCCGAGATAGACCCGCCGCACGGTCTCGTTGCGCATCACCTCTTCGGCGCGGCCGGTGACGATCTCCTCGCCGAGATACATCGCCAGCACGCGATCGACCAGCGCGGCCACGCTTTTGACGTTGTGGTCCACCAGCAGCACGGCGCGGCCTTCATCGCGGAAGCTGCGGATCAGTTCGGAGAACATGCCGACTTCGGCCAGTGTCAGTCCCGCGAACGGCTCGTCCACCAGCACGATCTTGGGATCGCGGGCGATCGCCTTGGCCAGTTCGAGCCGGCGCAGATCCGCGAACGGCAAGGTCGGCGGCCGGCGATCCATCACCGCGCCCAGGCCGACGCGGTTGGCGATCCATTCGGCGCGCTCGGTCAGGGCCTTGTCCGCAAACAGCATCAACAGGCTGTCCGGCAGCAGCGCCACCATGATGTTCTCGAGCACGGTCTGCCGGTTCAGCGGCCGTGAGTGCTGAAACACCATGCCAAAACCCTTGCGCGCGATCTTGTGGGCGGGAAGGCCGGCGACGTTTTCGCCCTGGAAGATGACTTCGCCCGCGGTCGGGCGCTCGATGCCCATGATCGCCTTCATCGCGGTCGACTTGCCGGAACCGTTCGGGCCGATCAGGCCGAAGATCTCGCCGGCGCGCAGATCGAGGTTGAGGCTTTTCACGGCGGTGAGACCGCCGAAGCGCTTGGTCAGGCCGCGAACCTTGAGCACCGGCGCGTTGCTGGCAGTTGCGTCCATTACGAGCGGGCCTCGCGCGACAGGGCCGCCCCGAGGAAGCCGTTGGGGAAGAACAGGATCACCAGAAGCGCCACCGTCGAGACGATGAAGGTCGCCAGTTCCCCGGTCGGCCGCAGGAATTCGCCGGCGACGATCAGGAATATGGCGCCAAGTGCGGCGCCGAGCACGGTGCGGCGCCCGCCAAGCACGGCGGCAACGATCACCTGCACCCCGACGGCGACATCGACCACCGTTCCCACCGATGCGGTGCCGAAGTAGAACACCAGCAGCGCGCCCGACAGTCCTGAGAAAAACGCGCTGACCACGAAGGCGGCCAGCTTGTGCTTGACGATGTTGAAGCCGAGCGCGCCGGCCTGCACCGGATCCTGGCCGCTGGCCTGCAGCACCAGTCCGACCGGCGATTGCGAAAGACCGTACAGGATCACCGCGCTGATGGTCATGAACCCGAGCGCGATCCAGTAGTTGGCGCCGGCGTCGATCGTGATCACGTCGGGAATCGTCAGACCGATCTCGCCGCCGGTGAGATCGGCAAATACCACGATGAAGTTCTGCAGCATCAGCACCGCGACCAGGGTGGTCAGCCCGAAATAAGGGCCGCGCACCCGCAACGCGGGCAGCGCCAGCACGAATCCGGCGATCACCGACGCCATCGCGCCCAGGAAGATGCACAGATATACCGACCATCCATATTGATTGTTGAGGATGCCCGCGGTGTAGGCGCCGACCCCGATCAGGAAGGTCGGACCGAAATTGACTTCGCCGGCGAAACCAAACAGCAGGTCCCACGCCATCGCGAATACGCCGAAGTAATAGGCCACCGTCAGCAGGCCGAGAATATAGCCGGAGACATACAGCGGCAGCGTCGAGGCGATGACCACGATGCCAAGCGCGATCCAGAACAGCCGGGATCTGAAGAAATCGGCCATGCTCATCGCCTCCCGAGCAGGCCCTGCGGCCTTATATACATCACGATCACCAACAGCAGCAGCGCCGGAATGGTACGGTAGGCCGGCGAGACCAGATAGGCGGTGAGGGTTTCGAGGTAGCCGACCACGAATGCGGCAATCAGCGAGCCGGACACGCTGCCGAGGCCGCCCAGCACCACGATCGAAAACGCGCTCGCGGTCAAAGGCCCGACGCTGTAGGAGCTGACGCCGAGGAACATTCCGAGCAGCACGCCGGCGATGCCGGCCAGGATGCCATAGATCGCCCAGACCACGACATAGATGCTGGTGAGTTCAAGCCCGAGCAAAGTGACGCCGCGCGGATTCATCGACGCTGCCAGCACCGCCTTGCCGGTGCGGGTGCGGTTGACCATCAGCCAGAGCAGCCCGATCACCAGGCAGCACACCAGCGCGGTGAAGATCTCGTTCTGCGGCGTGCGGACGCCGAGGATGTCGACCACGCCCTCGACGATCGGCAGCACGGTCTTGGCATTGTTGGTGAAGAAATAGGCGATCAGTTCCTGGATCATGATGCCCCACAGCAAGGTGCCGGTGAGGACGAAGATCTCCTTCTCCTCGTTGGGAATCCGCGTCGATTTCTGAATCGGCTGCACCACCGCGAAATAGGTGGCGAACGCCGCGACCAGCGCCACAGCCACCCCGATCAGCGCGCCGGCATAGGTGTTGACGTGCAAAAGGCTGGCGGCAGCCCATGCGGCCACCGCCGCCAGCACCATGATGGCGCCATGCGAGAGATTGAGCACGCCGGAAACGCCGAAGATCAGGGTGAAGCCGGTCGCGCCGAGCGCATACAGCGCGCTGATGGCGAAGCCATCGATCAGGATCTGGAGGGCAAGCATTTATATTGGCCGCGGCAGCACCGCTGCCTCACTCTGGGAAACTAAAACTCGAAAAATGCTCCCGGGTGAACCCGGGAGCATGATCGCTGCAGCGTCAGTTCGAAGTCACCTTGATGAAGCTCGGGAACTTCAACTGGCCTTTGGCGACTTCCTTCGGCCAGACGCTGACCTGCTTGCCATCCTGCCACTGCAGCATCAGGCCGGTGATCAGGCCCTTGCCGTATTTGATCGAATGGGTGAACTCGTCCTGCCTGCCGTAGAACTGGATGCGGCCGATGGTGCCTTCCCAATCGGTCTTTTCCAGCGCATCGACCAGCTTGTCGGCATCGGTCGAGCCCGCACGCTTGACGGCGTCGGCGATGTAATAGACTTCGTCATACGAGGTATAGCCGGCATAGGATGGATAGTTGCCGAACTTTTTCTTGAATCCTTCGGCGAACGGGATTGACTTCGGCGTCACCGCCACGTCGGGACCGGAGACGCCCTGATAGAGCACGCCGTCGGAGGCCTCGTTGGTATCCTTGCCGAAGGTTTCATTGGTCGCCTGCGAGCTGATGCCGAGCATCGGGATTGGCACCTGCTGGTTCTTCCATTGCACGGTGGGCTGCACGCCGACGTGGGAAATGCCGGTGATGATCACGTCGGGTTTGGCGCCCTCGATCTTGTTGAAGATCGGTGTGAAGTCGGTGGTATCGGGCGAGAAGCGGATGTGATCGAGCACCTTCAGGCCGACCTTGGGCAGGCATTCCTCATAGCCGACGTCGAGCGGCTTGGTCCAGGCGGCGTCCTCGCTCATGATGACGGCGGTCTTCATGTGCTTCTGGTCCACCAGCAAATCCTTGGCGGCGTCGCAGACCGACAGCGCGAGCGCGGCCGAGGTCAGATAGCCGTGGAAGGTGTACTTGTTTTTCTCATAGTCGTTATGGACGCTCTTGCTGATCTCGTTGGAAGCCGCACCCGGAGTGATGAAAGGCGTCTTCAGGCGCGATGCCCAGGGTTCCAGCGCCAGCACCACTTCGCTGATGTAGCTGGCGATCACGACATTGACCTTGTCCTCGTTGACCGCGCGCTGGAACGCGCGGACCGAATCCGCCGACGAGCTGTGGTTGTCGTAGGGGACGATTTCGATCTGGCGTCCGTCGACGCCGCCCTTGGCATTGATTTCGTCAGCGGCCATCTGGGCTGCCTGCGGGATCGATGCACCGGCTATCGCCTGCGCTTCCGCGATTACTCCGATCTTGATGGGGTCCGCGGCCAAAGCCTGGCCGGAAGCGGTCGCCAGCAGGCCCAGCGCGGTCGCTCCAACAAGCCGTCGCAATGACCAAAAAGCAGGCGATCGGGATGTTCTTGTCATATCGTTTCTCTCCACCTGATAAGCGTTTTTTTCTGCCTTGAGCCATTCTAACCCGGTCGGCGTCCCGGGCAAGCAAAACTGCAGCACGCCCCCCTGACGATGGCAAAACTAAAGTAGGTGGGGACGATCGCGATGCTCCCGTATTGCAGGTGACGGACCCGGGATCAAGGGCCGGACGCTGATCGCAGGCCCAGGGAAAATCTGCGCGTCGGACAATCTCGCAGGCGGACATCGCCCGGGACAATCGTGGCCACGATGCCGGTCCCCAGATCACGATAATTTCACGACCGGCGCGGCACTCTCACGGCCCAACGACAGGGAGAAGCTTTCGTGCAGAATGCAATTGAGGCATCCACCCTCCGAACGACCGAAACCGCGGCGGTCGAAGATACCGTTCACCGCCACGGGACACCTTCCGGGTTTCGACATTTTCTCGGCACGCCCAAGGCGACGCAGCGCTTCAGGGCTTACGGAATCGACCCGTTGGTGGCGCCGGCACATCTGCCAAGAGTTCGTGGGCTGATGAACCGCCTGTCCCGCCGGATGAATGCCGAACTGCCCTGGCCGAGCCCTGACGACACAACCCTGGAGCGTTGGGAAAATCCCCGCATTCCCTCAGGTTATACGTATCTGCTGCAATTCGTGGCGCACGATCTGGTTCACTCGGCCATACCGCTTTCGGTCGCCGGCGAGCTCGGCGCCGACACCGCCAATTCCCGACGCGCAGCCCTCAAACTTGAAACATTGTTCGGATCAGGTCCGGTCGGCTCCCCCTTCGTGTATGCGCTCGATGCGCCCAACGACGAGCGACGTACCAAGCTGCGGCTTGGCCGCATGCGCTGGAACGAGAAAGGCGTCGAGCCCGGTTGTCCGTTCCGCGACATTGCGCGGACTCCGGCCGAGAACGTCACCGGCATCGACCGCAGCATCACCGGACTCCGCGTTGCCCTGACGGAAGCAATGGTCGCCGATCCCCGCAACGACGATCACGCCATCATGTCGCAGCTGACCGCGCTATTCGCCCTCCTGCACAACGGCCTGGTTGACATGGTTCGTCGCGGCGAGCCCGCCGCCGGGCCCAACGCCAATCTCGGCGCCGCCTACAACCGGTTTCTGTGCGCGCGCGACGCATTGACGGTGATCTATCACAACGTCATCCGCAAGGACCTGATGCGGCGGGTGATTCATCCGGCCATCTACGCCATTTACGCCGCTCCGGCCCCGGCTTTCATCGACCGGCCGGATCATCCCGGCCATGATTCCGCCGTCCGCGGCATGGCGGAGCGAAAGTCCTGGCAGATCCCGCTCGAATTCTCCCACGGCGCCTTTCGCTTCGGCCATGCCATGGTCCGGCCGGAATACATCATCAATGATTTCGCCACCCACGATCTGAACAAGACCCTGGAAAAGACCTCGGCGAATGACCCCGTCAACATGCCGCTCGATGCAACATGGATCGTACGCTGGTCGCGGTTTTTTGAAATCCGGGGATCCCGGCCAAATTTCAGTCGGCGGATCGGACCGTTTCTCAGCGAGGGGCTGGGCAATGACCAGATATTTCCCGCCTTCGACCAGACCAACCGGGTCGGCCTGCTCTACCGCGATCTTCTGGGTTCCGCACTCGCCGGACTATGGTCGGTCGATGCGCTGATTGCGGAAATTGCCTTCCGGCGACCGCAGCTCATCGGCCTTTCACGGCTGCTCGCCGACCGCCCCTACCGGGTCGGGGAACTGCGCGCATGGCTGGCCTCGTCGTCGAGCTTCGGCGGCCTCACTGCCGAGGATATCGAGACGCTTGCAAACGATCCGCCGCTCCCCTTCTTCATATTGTTCGAGGCGATGCAGCAGCCGGGCTCGGAGGGCCTGCATCTCGGTCCGCTCGGTTCGATCATCGTATCGGAAGTAATCTTCGGCGCTCTCGGCAATGACAGGCTTCCCGCCGGCAACGGTTCGGCGTCGCTGACCGAAGCGCTCGCTGAAACGTCGGCCCAATATTACCCGACAAATGTCTTTGGTGAAGTTCCCGAAATTGAGCGCATGGATCAGCTGGCCGAGTTTACCGCCGAGATCGGTGGTCTGCGTCAGGCCGTGCCCGCATTTCTGTGAGACGGACTTCCTCCGTCTCACCCAACCCGGAGGACTAAAAGATGCCGATCGAAAGACTTGTAGTGACCAACCATGAGCGCTGGGGTCAGTTGGTAAAGACCTGGGCCACCGGAAACAATTATCTTGAGGATGACAACGAATATCCGATCCCGGCAAGCGTGGACGAATTCAAGGAGCAATTGGCCAAGGCCCAGGTGTTCATGACGGTGCCGGAGCGCTTCAAGCACATCAAGTTCGTGGCCCAAGACCAGGACACGATCGTGGTCCGGCTGCCGCCCAAGATGATGATCGCGGATTCCGAGGAACTGCTCAACAAGCCAGGCGCGACCTATCCGCTTCCTCCGTTCTACAAGCGCCTGTTCAACGGCATCGACCCGGTGATCCCGGAAGATGAGAAATTCCGGGTCCATGCCGAACGCATCGGCGACTACACCATCAGCGCTTGCGCCTGAAACTATCAGGACAGGTGGACAATACCTTCGACAGGGAGTCCTGCGCCGCGCAAGCCGTGACGCAGGACCTCCCAACGTGAACGTATGCTGATGGGATGGGCTTGCAGCAACCAGCGCACGATGGTTTCATCGCTGGGAGCCTCTGATCCGACCCAAAACGATCGGACCCCGTTAAGGAATCGCTGGGCTTGTTCCTTTGCCGCGACATGCTCCCCGAGATAAAACAATGCGGCCGCTCGCCACGCGGGTAGCGTCTTTATGACCCCCTCCGCGCGATCGATGGCCTCAAGCGCGCCGACATAGTCGCCGCACAACACACGAATGATGCCATGGTAGCCCCATTCGAGATATGAGGGCGCCGGCGAAAGAGCGAGCGACTGCTCGGCCCGCAGCCGGGCCTGCTGGATCGATCCGCAAAAGGCGCAATAGTGCGCCCCGGACAGCAAGGTCCACGGATCATTGTCGTTCAGTTCGCACGCGAGTTCCATATGCGGCGCCGCCTCGGTCTCGCGCAGCGCCGTTACATAGGACCAGCCACAGCACAGATGCGCCCTGGAATCGACCGGATCCAGTTGCACGGCGGTTTTTGCAAGTTCGAGGGTACCTCTTGCCTTGCCGAGATCACGAAAGAAGCCCGGATGCACAATGTGTTCGATGTTGTTCATTTGCACGAGGCTGCTGTAGCAAGGCGAGAATGTGGGATTTTCCCGGATGGCATCGCGAAAGATGGCGACCGCGCGCTGCCAGCTTTCCGCATCGAATTTGGACAGCAAGCTCTGGCCGCGGAGCCAGCGATCGTGCATGTCGAGCGAAACGTCGGGCTCGCCGGCGAGGCGCATCAGCCGTTCTGCCGATAACTGCACATTGAGCGAGGTGGCGATCCGCCGGATGATGCGCTGCTGGGCTTCGAACCAGTTGCCGAGGCCGAGGCGAAGGCTTTCGCTCCAGACGTAGATACCGGTGGTGTCGTCCCTCAGCACCATCACCATGTTGATTTCCGCGCCCGCCTGATAGGCGGTGGTTTCGATGCAGTATTGCGGCGCCAGATCCGGCGCGGCGCGCCCAACCGGGGTGGGAGCCCGATCGACCACGCTCCACTCGCGGAAGCGCACCAGCGACGCCGCCAGATGCTGGTGGAACCCGTGGACGAGGTGGGAATGATCGCGGTCGATGCCGTGCATGGCAAAAGGCCGCAGCACGAGGCAGGTCTTGACCGGCGCTTTCGCCTCTGCCGCCGCCAGTGGGATAACCCGATCAGCGCTCCCATTGCCGATCCGCCGCAGGCGCTGGTCGGCGGCGCCCGGAGCGGCGGCGCTGGCGGCAGGCTGTTCGAACGCCCCGAGCTTGATCCGCGCAACCAGGTCTTCCGTCACCGGCGACGGCTCCATGCCATAATCCCGATCCAGCAAATTCCAGAGCGCTTTGTAGATGCGCAGGGCGCCGGCGACGTCGCCGCGCTCGGCATGCGCCCGCATCAGGTGGCAGCAGCTCTCCTCATGGGTCGGATCGAGGTTGACGATGGCGGTCGCGATTTCGTCCCTGGAGCCGGCGGCGATATCCTTCGCCTCCAGACCGGCACCGAGGCTTCGCATCAGCCGGTCATGGATGGTTTGACGTTTCGCCAGAACCCAGACCCGAAACGAAGGATCGAGATCGTCCATCCCTTCGAGGATCCGTTCGTCAAGGCGAGGCGTATTGAGCAGCAGGGGGTGAACCTTGCCCTCTTCCGCGGCCCGGATGATGGTTTCGACATCGACCTCGACCTTCTCGGCATCGAGGTGGATGGAAAGCCTGCCTGCGACAAACCCGCCGCAGCCGGCATCCTCAAAGGCAGTACGCAGTTCACGAACGACCTGGCGTAGCGACGCACGGGCTTTTTCCTCGTCCGACCGGCTCCACAACAGGCCGACCAGTCGTTCACGGCTTTCGTGCTTGGTTTCGGTCAGGGCAAGATAGCTGAGAACGGCGCCGGCCTTTTGGGTTCGAAGTTCGACCAGCCGGCCCTTGAACCGCAGCGTCAGCCGTCCCACCAGCGAGACCGAGAGACGCGCGGCGGTTCCGGGCACCGCCTCGGGTTCCCTTTCAGCCCATTGATCCGCGTTCGCAGCCAGCCGCATCCGAACAACCTTCGTCCCGGGTCGCAGGTTCGTCAATCACATCAGTGCGACGCCGCCGGTAAAGTTCGCGCCCCCTCCGGTTCGCGCCATCATATCGGCAAGCCGCGCGGTAATGAACTCGGAAGGCTCGAGCTGAAGACCCGGCGCGATCACGCGCGCCACCGGGATCGCAAAGCCCGGACGGGTCAGATCGAGGCCGAACGTCTCGATACCGATTTGCCCGAGCCGTTCCACGATGCGCTGCAGCAATGCCGCCGGCTCCCTCGCATCAAGGATCAGATGCTGCGCGCGCTCCGCCATCGGTTGCAGCAACCGGCATCGATCGGCATTGATCATGGTGGCACGCCGCCGATGCACCTGGTCGCGCGCGTTGAGCGCGGCTTCCCCACGCTCGCGGCGTTTGGCTTCGACGACCGCGTGGGCAAGTTCAATCTGGCACATTTCCAGGATCGCGGAGCGGGCCGCGGCCACAAGCGTCGGCCGCGCGGCAAGGCCGATCGCGAAACCGAAACCATCCGCCTCGCAGGAGACCGCCGCGACACAGGGTACGCCAACGTCCGTCGTGATATCGAGCAACCAGTTGCGCCGTACCGAAGCGTTTTGTCGCAGCCGCGGCAGCAACGCCTCGGCCATGACCTGGGCCTCATCGCCGGGCGCAATCGATCTGCCGGGGTTGCCGCCCCGCCACCAGAGGCTGGCGGCGTCCCGCTCGATCAGTTCGAGCAGGCCGTGCAAGGCGGCAGCGTCCCAGGACTGGCCGGCGGCCGAGCCGGCGCCCAGCAGAAACGGCGGCTTGGTTTCCTGCTGGCCCGCTGGCCGGCGCAGGCACAGATCCGCCGGCAGCAAGACCTCGCAACGATCCGTCAGACGGGTGGCGCGGTGCCATGAAAGTTCGGCATAAGGACGAAGCCGGCAGCCAAAAAACGCGGCGAGGAATTGCCTCCCCTGCGGCCCAAGCGCGGCCGCCGGGTCGCCCGACCCGGGCGGATCCAGCAGGTCACGCCGGGTCTGCAACTGGGAAAGATATTCGATGCCCTCGCCGATACATCCCTGGAAGGCCTCCTGCAACGAAACACCGACGCCGGAAACGCCAACTGTGGGACTGCCGGCATGCATGGGATCCGCCAGCGCGGGATCGAATTCGGCCCCAAGGGCAACCAAGCCGGGAGCATCGGGGGCGGCCAGCTCAAAAACACGCGAAAACCGCGACGCCACCTGAAGCAGGCGGGCGCGGTGATCGCTCTCCGGTCCGGACTCGACAGACCTCGCCGGAGACTCGGCGGCGGTGGCATAGCCAAGCGCCTCCAACAGCCGCCTTGCATCGGGGTCATCGCCGTCCTGGCCGACGCCGCCGCGCAATAAAGCGGCCGCGCGGGCAAGCAGATTTGGCATCGCCTCTCCAGCCCTGTTCACGGTGACCTCACGCCCGCTGCGCACAATCTGGCGAACGAGAGCATCCCGCCTCGGAGGAACACATGCTCGTGAAGTCCTTTGTCGTCGCCATGGCAGCCGATATTGCCCGGTCGGACTATGCAAAGCCAACCCTGATCCGCAGCCGCAGCCGCGAGTGGCTGATCGCCTGCCGCTGGGGTCCCGACGGCGAATACCTTTCGATCGCGACGGCCGGCGCCATGCTGGATCCCCGCGGGCCCGGGGCGCCGGACGCCATCGCCCCGATTCACAGCCTGTTCGGCCTGCTGGTCTCGGAATCCGACACCGACAGCACTTTCTTGTTGGTGCGCCAGTTGCCGGGCCCGATCGAGCTTGCGGGCACCTTCTTTCCTGCCGACGGCTATGCCCTGCTGCAGCAGCGCGATACCATCAGCCTGGTCTGCAAGACCCGCTATTCGCACAGTTGCGGCTCGCTGGATGGCAAAGAGATACGCAAGGACATTCCCGACCCGGCGCCGTCCTCGGCGGAGGCGATGGTGTGGCACATCGAGGCGACGCGCTGCAACTGGATCGGCGAGTTCATCTCCGGGCCGCGGCTGCAGGAAAGGCGGGCGATACGTGCGACCGGATGACCATCGCGACATCATTGAGCCCGGTTTTTCAGCGGCGACCAACGCGAGGCCTGTGCTTGCGTCCCCGCAGTTCTTCGCCGTGGAGCATCGCCGAGGCGCCAACGATCCAAATCAGACGAAAAGCATTCCCCCATCCAGCGCGATGCTCTGGCCCGTCATGGACGCGGCTTCATCTGACGCCAGATAGACCGCCAAATTCGCAACTTCCTGAGGGGTCACCGGCCGACGAAGAACAACACGGTTCATGGCGCTCGCTTTGAAGTCCTCGAAACCCATGCTGTTGATGGTGGCGACTGCGCGCATCGCGTCCTCCATCATACTGGTATCGACAAATCCGGGACATATCGCGTTGACGTTGACCCCCAACGGCCCCGCTTCCATGGCGACGCATCGGGTAAGTCCAACAAGCGCATGCTTCGATGTGTTGTATGCGGATTGATTTGCCGATGCCCACTTGCCCGCCGTGGATGCAATGTTGACGATTTTTCCATATTTTCTTTGCTGCATTCCCGGCAGGACCGCTTGCATCAGATGGAGAGGGCCAAATAGATTGACCTGCAGCAGTCGCTGAAAATCTTCAGCGGAATGATCCAGAAAGCGGTGTGCGATATGTGCGCCCGCCGCATTCACAAGGATTTCCACTTCGCCGAATTCACTTTCGCACCGCTTCACTGCGTCGAAGCAGGATTCGCGGTCGGTCACGTCGAACGGGTGAACAAAGGCGCGTCCCCCCTCCGCTTTGATCTGTGAAGCGGTAGTTTCCAGGGCGGCACGGCCAGTCGCAACAAGCCAGACCGCGCATCCCTGTCTGGCAAATTCCAGCGCGATGGCTTGGCCGATGCCCCTGCTTGCGCCCGTGACGATGGCCGTACGCCCGGCCAGGCGGCCAATGGGCGCATCGGTTCGGCTGCCTTTGTCACTGCTGTTATCTTCCATTTCTCCACCGGCGTGAGAGTTCATCGGAAACGCAATTGGTCGCGCGTCCCAAAACGGCGACTCAATTTACCGAGCGATGGGCATGCGCTTCGGTCGAGCCGCGGAACGGCGTGGTCAACACTGACCGCTCTGGCAGGTTGTACAGATCCCGTTCGGATTTGGAAGCGCTGGTACTTCGAGCAAGAGCAAATTGGCGGACGGATCGGTCGAATCATACGTCGACGCGTCATCTCCGGTCCGAAAGACATTCGGGCACCGCCAGCACAGCCTGGCGCGGCGGTCACCACCCAGCAGCGAGGAAGCCGCGTTCGCATCACGCCTCCGGCCCTGTTCACGGTGACCTCACGCCCGCTGCGCACAATCTGGTGAACGAGAGCATCCCGCCTCGGAGGAACACATGCTCGTGAAGTCCTTTGTCGTCGCCATGGCAGCCGATATTGCCCGGTCGGACTATGCAAAGCCGACCCTGATCCGCAGCCGCAGCCGCGAGTGGCTGATCGCCTGCCGCTGGGGTCCCGACGGCGAATACCTTTCGATCGCGACCGCCGGCGCCATGCTGGATCGCCGCGGACCCGCAGCGCCGGACACCATCGCCCCGATTCACAGCCTGTTCGGCCTGCTGGTCTCGGAATCCGAAACCGACAGCACTTTTTTGTTGGTGCGCCAGTTGCCGGTCCCGATCGAGCTTGCGGGCACCTTCTTTCCAGCCGACGGCTACGCCCTGCTGAAGCAACGTGACACCATCAGCCTGGTCTGCAAGACCCGCTATTCGCACAGCTGCGGTTGGCTGGATGGCAAAGAAGTCCGCAAGGATATTCCCGACCCGGCGCCGTCCTCGGCGGAGGCGATGGCGTGGCACATCGAGGCGACGCGCTGCAACTGGATCGGCGAGTTCATCTCCGAACCCAAATTGCGCGAGAAGCGCGCCGTCCGCGCCGGCGGGTGAACCCGGCTGCGGCATGAACAAATGCCGATCGAGATTTCACCTGAAGATTTAACCGGGAGATCGGCCGGCCGAGCAAACCCGGTTGCCGCCGGCCAAGGCGTTGCGCGCGACCTATAGCGGGGTGGCCGAGGCTTTTCGCCGACGCTCGCGGCGGATCGCGGCAGCAGGAAGCGCGATCGAAGTAATCACCGTAGGTTGCTGGTCGGCGACGGTTTCGACCAAATGGGCGATGGCGCGCCGCAGGCGTGGATCCGACATTCGCGAAAAGGCGGTAAGGACCCGCATGGCGTCCCGCCCGGCCAGCAGCCGAAACGGCGATTTCGAATCGCCAGGCCTGTCCTCGGAAGAGTCGAACAGTTCGCCGATCGAAACGCCCAGCACGGCGGCGATGCGCGACAGCCGGCTGGCGCCTACCCGATTGGCGCCCTTCTCGTATTTCTGCACCTGCTGAAAGGCGACCCCGATCTTCTCGGCAAGGGCGCTCTGGCTCATTCCGCGCTGGGTGCGAAAGATACGAATCCTGGCTCCCACCATCACGTCGAGCGGGTCAGGCGTCCTGGCCAACATTGCGCGATCTCCATATCTCATGCTGGCAAACGACAATATAGAACCAGCACAACTATAGGCATTGCGCCAGCTAATGTGCAATCCCCTCGCCAGGATTTTCCTGCGGTACGGAGGTATCGTGGGCAAGAATACACCTGCCCCGAGGGTCGATCGTCACGGTCATGCCATGGGGGGGCATGGCTGCCAGAAAATTCTGCAAAATCAACCGACTCTCGTCGGAGAGCCCAAATATTCCACGGATCAATTCGAAAAACCCCGGCTCCTCCCCGACATACAACAATTCGAGAAGTTCCGGGGTGGTGTAGCGTCCCAAAGCCGAGAAAAGCCGTTCGGTCTCGTCAATTGGACCGCCCTCCACCGGCCGACTAAAATTGTAAATGACTGCAGTCATGTGTGCCCCGATGCTCTCCGACGGTCCATAGCAACCTGCCCGTGGACTCACGTTGCCGGCTTCACCGTGAATTCAGCGTGATCGCGGCAGCCGGTCCGGCATCGGGTCGAGGACAGCAAATCACGACGGCACGATGGCTCGCAAAGCGCGCGATCGCCGCGGGCAAGCGTCTCTCCCGCCGTCCCATTTTGGGTCACGTCAATTCCGGGCCCAGCGGCGGACGGCGCCCGTCATCGAATTCGATCGATCGGTTTGACGACCTGCTTGTCTGGCCCGGCTTTCACACATCCGAATTTGGCGCACCCTCCTCGGCTGCGGCGGTCGCAAGGAAAGCGAGATAATTGTCCGCACTGCGGCGGTGCGAGGATTATCGAGCGCGCCGATGGCGCAGGACGCCTCATCATGCAAACTGTCCGCGGGCGGCAGCTCGACGGTCCCCACGGCAGCGCCCCGACGCGGCGTTTGCATGATTTCGGTCTTCCAAACATTGCCCGCGTCGGACTCGTCGTTGCGAAAACGTTCGGGGGTTTCGCGGCGACGAGCCAGCCAGGCGCCGACGCCATCGCCATTCTGCGCGCCATCGGGCGCATCGGATCTCGCACGGCTGCTGCAGCACGATGAGCTGTTGGGGCTTTCACGGAGTTGTTAAGCCCTGCATGGGTTCGCCCGGTTGCCGGATTTTTGTGCGGCGCGCTGCCTCGCGGCGGGATCAGGCCAATCTCGACAGGCCCCATCTCTACAGGTAGGGTCCGCGCCAAAAGCCATTGCGGAGATAAGCCGTTGAGGGAGAGATTCAGCTTGAAACGCGACTACTACGCCGGCGGCCTGATGCTTCTGCTCGGAGTGGGAGCGGCGATGACCGGCACCGGCTACAAGTTCGGCAGCCTCGCCAGAATGGGTCCCGGCTTCATGCCGGTCATGCTGGGTGTCGTGCTGGCGTTTCTCGGCATCCTGATCGCCGGCACCGCGTTGGCATCCTCCGAGCCTGACGACAAGAAGTTCCTGCCCGAAAACCCGCAATGGTTCGGCTGGCTCTGCATTCTCGGCGGTCCCGTGCTGTTCATCATCCTCGGGCAATATGGCGGCATGGTCCCGGCGGTGTTCGCCTGCGTCTTTGTCTGCGCGCTGGGCGACAACACCGCGACCTACAAATCATCGGCGATCCTGGCCGCCGGCATCACCGTGTTCGGCGTGCTGCTGTTCCATTATCTGCTGAGCATTCCGTTCCCGCTGCTGCGCGGGGTCAACCTGTGATCTCAACGGCGATTACCGACCTCTATTACGGCTTCGGCGTCGCGCTTGAGCCGCATAACCTGATGTATTGCTTTCTCGGCGTGCTGGTCGGCAATCTCGTCGGCGTGCTGCCGGGAATGGGACCGGTCGCGACGATTTCGATCCTGCTGCCGCTGACCTTCGGAATGCAGCCGGTGCCGGCGATTCTGATGCTCTCCGGGGTCTATTACGGCGCCCAGTATGGCGGCGCGATCTGCTCGATTCTGCTTAATCTGCCGTGTCATCCGCCGCATGCCGTGACTTGTCTCGACGGATTTCCGCTGACCAAGCAGGGCAAGGGCGGTACCGCGCTGGGCATCACCATCATCGCCGCCTTCGTCGGCGCGTCGTTCGGCATCACCGAGATGATTTTCCTGGCGCCGTTCCTGGTCAAGATGGCGCTCGAATTCGGGCCCGCCGAAGT
>Ga0182030_10005040_pt1 | contig 28080 bp, 27 predicted proteins | sample 812S3MmetaG_FD_121299 | JGI IMG/M metagenome (GOLD analysis project Ga0182030, IMG submission 121299) | Permafrost microbial communities from Stordalen Mire, Sweden - 812S3M metaG (Illumina Assembly) | ecosystem: Environmental > Terrestrial > Soil > Wetlands > Permafrost | place: Sweden... | reverse complement strand
GAAAATTATAATGGCATTATCATTTTGGCATCCAACCTAAAAGGCAATATGGATAGAGCTTTTTCGCGCCGGTTTCAAAGCATGATAAAATTTAAGATACCCGATGCAGAGCAAAGGAGAAGGCTATGGGTCAATTCATTTTCGCAAGCTACGGTGCTGGAAAATGGCTTCCCGCTGCATGATTTGGCTAAAACATACGAATTAGCCGGGGGCAGTATTATTAATGTGGTTCAATATGCTTCATTAAAAGCTGCAGAGCGTGGTGATAATATTATATTATACAATGATGTAAAAACCGGTGTAATCAGGGAACTGAGCAAAGAAGGTAAAACGCCATAACTGGTAGCAACAACTTTTACCGGCACAAACCGAAATCAAAAACGTAGTTCATCATTCCATTTTATCTGATGGGCATATTTGGTGGCCGGGGGATCGGACCGCTGGGTGTAAGAGGCCATGTCTTTTCTTTAATTCTATCGCCCTTTGGGGCGCTAATATCTGTGCTATCTTTATCATTCCATGAACTTCCGGCATTCTTCAGCTTTATAGACTGGCCTTCGTTAATATTATCTGTCCCGGATTCACAGTCCAGGCTATGCATTCCGCAGTTGTTTATGACATTCTTTCTGCTTTTGGCTTCCTCCTTCTTTTGCTTAAACATATAGTTATAATTCTATTATAAGTTTAATTATATAAAGCACCATTATATGGTTGCGCTTTGCATCATATTTCAAAGCTACTAATCGTTTTTTTTTAAGCAAACAAAAAACTCAAAAGCTTAAAATACCGTACAACTACGTATTGTAGGATAGGATTAGTATTTATCCTAATCCTGCTTCTCTTACTTTAACCGGTATTATCAATTCAAATTCTTCAAAGGCAACCGGTAAAATAATTGCACCGGATGGGCGTGTTTTGATGGATGATATTTTAATACCGCAGGGAAGATTTGAAATAGAGGTTTCTGCGCTTGCGGCGGGTGTTTATCTTTTGGAGATTAAGGATGAAAACGGAAGTTGGGTTAGGAAGTTTATAAAGGAGTAAAATATTGCATTTAATAATTAACAATACAAGCCAAAATTTTAACATTCGGGTTTACACCTTTTTTTAAAATAGTTTATTGATTATTAGCTTTTTATTGCTTCCTTAAGAGCAATATGGGTTTACACTTTTGGCGTGTAAAGGCAGCCCCTCCCGTCCCCGAAGGGGAAGCTAAAACTGAAACAACCGGGGCTGGCTGCCCGCGTGAAGGATTCCCGATGGAAAATCGGGATAAAATCCGCGGAAAGCCTCCCGCACAAAGCTGCGGGATAAACTCCAGCGAGCCCTTCGGCGTTGCTCAGGATTAGCAGCGGCGAGTGCGGACTTGGAGCGGATAGCCTGACCCGAGGCTTTGCGAGGGGCACGCCCAATTTTAATTACCCCATTATCCTCAAAGTCTTCGCCAAGCCTTCGTTGATTTTTTTTGCATCCTCTTCTGAAAGGTAGTTTTCGGGCAAAAACATCTGGTCTGATACTTTATCTACCTCGCTGATGGCCTGCAGGCCTTTTTCGCTTATCAGTATATCCCTTACGCGCTTGTCATCATCGCTTACGTGGTAAATAACCAGGCCTTCGGCGGCCATTCTTTGTACCGTGCGCGACGTATCGGATGTTTTGTTAATAGAGTTTTCCTTTATCAGGTTCATGCTGCTGGCTATAGGATACAACCGTTTAAGAAAACGCAGAATGGTAAGCTGTTGCTCGGTTAAATTGTACTGGTCTAATATTTTATGCTGATAGTTTTTAATCAGGTTGGCCACATACATAATATTAATAACGGCCCGGTGGCGCTCCAGTATTTTTATATCTGCCGAAGAGGGGTCGCGCGGGTACCAGAGTGTCATCAGCTTGTTCAGCTCTTTTGATTCGCCCGATTCTGTTTCAGGTGCAGCCAGCCGGCCTTTTTGGGTTTGCGTTGCAGGCGCTGCTGTAGCTGTGGTGTTACCAGGTGTTCCGGGCACTTCTCTTAAAATTGCCGGTGCCAGCCTTTTAAGGTTATCCTTCATTACATAATCAGCTGCGCCCAGGCGCATCATTGCAGCGGCAATGTCCTCCGGCACCTGGCCCGAAACAAGGATAAAGGGCGTTTTAATGCCCAGTTCGTTAACTATGCGCAAAACAGTAAGGCCGTCAAAACTTGGTAAATAAAAGTCACAAATAATAATATCCCATTTTTTATTAAGCGCGGATGTGACCCCTTCTAACGTATCTACCATTTCGTAGTTAACCGTGGTCCAGTATTGGCGCAGGTGGTTGAGCAACAGGAACAGGTCGTTCTTCTCGTCTTCAATAATCAATGCGTTTAGTTCTGCGTTCATATGGCAAATGTATTTTTATTTATTTAATTTGGAAGGCTGAAAAAGAAAGTGGCGCCTAAACCCACTGCTGCATCGGCCCACATTTCGCCCCCGTGTTTTGTAACAATAACGTGTGCAAGTGCCAGGCCAACCCCGGTACCCTCGTATTCCGACTTTTTATGCAGGCGCTGAAAAGGATGAAAAAGGTTAGACGACAGGTTAATATCAAAGCCCGCTCCGTTATCTTTTACATAATATTCTATTCCATTTTCGACGGGATTACTGCCAATTTCTATAACCGGATTCTCCTTTTTGCCCGAATACTTTACGGCATTGGATATAAGATTAAGCCAAACTTGCTTTATAAGGTGAGGGTCGCATTTTACTTCAGGTAAATGAAGTATTTTAACACTGGCTTTGAAATTACCGGTTGAGGCTTTTACAAATTCAAGCGATTGCTCAACAAGTTCCTGCATATTACATGATACGGGCGAAATAATTACCCGGCCCAGCCGCGAAAGCTCCAACAGGTCGGCCACCAGTTCCGACATCTGCTCGGCGTTTTGTGTAATTACCTGCAATAAATATTTTCCTTCTTCATTCAGGTTGTCGCCGTGGTCTTTTAAAAGCATGCCCACAAAACCACTGGTAATGCGCAATGGGGCGCGCAGGTCGTGCGCCACGGTATACGAAAATGCTTCCAGTTCTTTATTGGCGGCCTGTAACTCGGTAGTGCGCTCTTTTACCTTTTTCTCCAGTGATTCGTTCAATGAGATAATTTCCAACTCGGCTAATTTTTCTTTGGTTATGTCGCGGGCATAACAGGATAGTGAAATAACGCGGCCATCCTGCCAAACGGGGTTAATGGAAAAATGCACAAACCGCTTTATACCGTGTGCGGTCAGCTCCTGTGTAAACTGAAATTGTTTTCCGTTAAAGGCTTCGGTGTAAATCCCCTTCCATATGCGGATAGATTCCTGGTCATCTCCATAGAAATTCAGCATTTCATCACCCGGGTTAACCGTTATTCCATAATCCTTCATTAACCCGTTTTTCAATACTGAGTTAAAGGTTAAATACCTGAGATTTACATCCAGCGAATAGATAAAAGCATCGGTGTTTTCAACTATAGCGGTAAGGTTGGCCTCCGATTTTCTGAGTGTTTCTTCATCTTCTTTTCTTGCTGTAATATCCTGGTTAAAACCCCGCAATACTGCCGGCTGTCCGTTATGGTCAAACTCTGCAGCCAATTCGCAGTATAACCATTTGGTTACCCCTTTTTTATCAATAATCCTAAAAGTCATCTTCGAGCTTTCCTCGGTATGCTCAGCCTCTGAAATTATTTTTTTGAACATTTTCAGGTCATCGGCATGCACATGTTTCATTACCATGTCTAATGAAGGATATATCTCGTTTATTTCGTAACCAAATAGTGCAAAGCACTCATCCGACCAATGAATATAATCGCTTCCTAAATCCCTTTTCCAGCTTGCTATATGGGCCAGTTTTTCGGTTTTGCGCAGTAATCTTTCGTTCTCTACTATTTTTTCAAAAAAGCGCTGACGCTCATTTTCGGCATTGCATTTTTCCAAAGCGTTGCTAATGGCAGATGGAAGGCGTTCGAGCCTGTCTTTCAGTAAATAGTCTGTAACACCGTCTCTTAATCTGCTAACGGCAAAGTCTTCTGATATAGTGGCAGTTACCAGTATAAAGGGTGCGGTAATTCCGGCATTAATTACCAGCTTAAATGCTTCAATTGAATTGAAAGATGGCAATGAGTGGTCTGAGAGGATAACATCCGGCAGAAAATCCCGGAGGGCCCGTTCAAACTGAGGTTTATTTGAAACCCAAAGAAATTCATAGTTTAAGCCCGATTTCTTCAATTCGTGCTCAACCAGGGCCGCATCGGCCTGTATATCCTCTAAGTGCAATATTTTTATAGGGAGAGACATTTATTTTTTTATTGGTTTATTATTCAGGGCCCTCGTTATGTAAAACCCTGCAGAGGCCCAAACCGGCAACTACTTTGGCTGTGGGTGTATCGCGCAGTAAATGGTTGCTGAAAGCGGTTCCTGAATGTTTTTGAACAGATTTGAATAATAAACGCCTTTCTTCAAACTGCCGGGTAGCCAGATTTGCCTGTTGCAGTTCCGAACGCAATTTTTCTTCATTTGCCAGCGATTGTTGCAACCGGTCGGCAAGCGCTTCAACGGTTGAGGCAACAGCTTCTGCATCATCAGAATTGCCCAATCGCTTTATCTTTTCAGAAAAGTCTGATTGTGCATATTTTGATGCCAGTTTTTGAAAAACTGAAATCCTGCTGTCTTTTTCCATAGTATGGTTTGACAAAAGCTATGCCGAAACCGGTTTTAAATTCAATTATTACAAATTATCTCCATTATCCGGGGTAGGCATAAGCATATAGCTTATGGGGCCCTGCAAAGGAAATACAATCACGTTTTTGAGCCAATGGGGGGCATGGGTGACGGACGGTAAGGGTATATCAATACTATTTAACAGAACGCTTAAATGTTTAAGTGATGTCCGGAGTTTGGGGATGGTTAAATCTGGTGGATTTTCCGGGGGTAATCAATAAACTATTTTGTTGTTTTTCAATCAATAACGGGTTTCAAAAAAAATGCATTATAAATCAACAAAAAATGATAGTTATATAATTAGGTGAAACTATGAAAAATTTGCCGGTTTTCAAATAAAAGAGCTAACAATAATTTATTTGTTGGCACAAATGAATTATATGGTGTTACAATTTTATAGATAACATGGGTTTATGGGGTTTTGCATGATACGGAATCCCGTTAACGGGATTCCGTATCATGCAATTAACTGTTCGATTTGGAGGAGGGATGTAATATTATTAATTTGTTGATAGGTTTTATAAAAGAGTAAATTAGCAATGCGTTAATGGACCAAAAAATTGGAAACCCGATTATTATTGCAGGGTTCCCTTTGCCTCACCCTCTGTCCGTTGGACATCTCCCTCTCCTTTTTCAAAGCAAAAAGTAGAGGGAGACTGAGCTTTTGAACTGATGTATTTCCTTTTGTATTTTATCAAATTGCAGAAAACTAAGTTACAAGCTGTGCAAAGAGGAGGGGCAAATGACGAATTTGCTTCTATCAAAAACACATCTAAGAACAATTGCGTTAAAATCAATTTATTAAGGACATTCTAATCCATAACTTACGTTAAATTAGCAATGCAAAAACAGATTTAGCTGCTATGTTCAGTAAAAAGCCCCCATACGTAATTACAATACCAAAGCCATGTAATGAAAACTGGCATGGTATGACGTTGCTGGAAAAGGGCAGGTTTTGCAATGCCTGCAGCACGGTTGTAAAGGATTTTACGGGTTTAAGCGATGCAGAAATTATAAGCGAGTTGCAAGGCGCTAACGGTAAACTATGCGGACGTTTTTCTGATACACAATTGAACAGGGAATTAGAAGGGGCTCGTTTTGTGCTACCCAATCCAAGGACAAACAGGTTGGGTAGAATAGCTGCATCATTTCTGTTAATCCATTCCTTCGTAAACCAGGTTTCAGCGCAACAGAAAAGCATACCGGTTGCCCAGCATATAAGCAATAAGCAGGCTGGCACCAATGTAAAAGCGACTCCGGATACCACCAACATTGTTATTAAGGGGAAGATACTCGACTACCATAATAACCAGCCATTAAAAAAGCTGGAGGTTGAAATTAAAGGAACGCGGTTTAAGTGTGTAACGGATATTTATGGGCGTTTTAAATTTCAGTTGCCCGATTCGTTTGCAATGAGGGACGTAATTATAACACCGGCAGCTTCGGCTGCGGATTTTTTGGATACTACTGCCTCGTTTATACCGGAAGTAAAAGTTGCGATTGATAGTTTGCCGTTAAGGAAGAGTGTCAATTTGTGGAGGTATCCGATGGAAGCTATCCCCGCTAATATAACCATCATGGCTTCGGGCAGGGTTTATAAAGGCCTGGTGGTTGCGCAACCGCGGGATTTATTAATTGTTGAGCCTTTAACCGCGTTGCCATCGCCTTCTATGCCGTTAAAAAAGGAATCACCAATTCAGAAATTCCGGAATTTATTCAAAAGGAAAAAGAATAATTTATGAGCAGGTTATTATTGCCAATTCTTTTTCTGCTTTTGGTCGCACCGGTTTCAGCACAAACACAGACCTCAATCACCAGGACTACTGATGCAAAGTTGATAAACCATTTAACCAGTAAAGCGGAGTTTCCGGGTGGTTATCCCGAACTGATGAAGTTTTTGCAAAAGAATATTCAGTACCCTCAAATGGAAAGGGATAATGATATTGTTGGAATGGTTAAGGTGAGATTTATGGTTGATACCAGCGGGCAGGTAACCAACCCCGAAGTGACGAGACATGTTTCACCGGGTTTAGATAAAGAAGCGATGCGCGTGGTTAAAATGCTGCCCAAATTTAAGCCGGCTATGTATTATAAAAAGCCGGTGCCGGTTTATTATTTGGTGGAGGTTAATTTCAGGATACAGGGGTGATCATGAAATTGGTAAATATCTTCATATAGTATTAAAATACGTAATTGGTATTTTAACCATTTTTTAACAGACAGGGTTGACACAAAATTTGCTTACAGTTAGCTGATAATGAACTAACTGAGTTTTCTTAAGTACTGAAATGGGTTTACACATTTGGGGTGTCAACTCCTTGTTTTGGAAGATTACTTATGCTCCTTCTTAAAAAACACAAACCCGTTCTTCCTGTATAACTCTACCGCGCCGGGGTAATTGTTTTTTACGTCGTCCAGCCTGTTAACCTTGGTAACTATGTATTTTACTTTGGCAGTATCGCCCGGCTCAGGGATTTGTTTAGCGGCGTAGAAGAAATGGGCATAGCTTTTAAAGCCTGCGGTTTCAACCGTACAAGACTCAGATTTTTTTGATTCCAGGAATTCGATAAGCGCGCGTTGCGAGTAAGTTTCAACCCGCGGCACAATAAATATCATAACGGTATTAATAAACAGCGCGCTGCTGATAATGATAAGGTAGATACCCCAGCGGATGCTCTTCATGCTTATCATTATAATGCCGGCGGTAATTGCTATCAGCCAGCCAATGCCAAAACGGATATCGTTATTGCTCCAGTATACTTTGGCGTTGAGGCAGTCTTTGGCAAAATCATCTTTTACGTAATAAATAATCAGGTCGGGGTGTTGTATCAGAAATATGCCACCGGTTAGTGCCGTAACAATAATTAAGCAAATGGCAAACAGGGGCAGGGTTTGTTTCCAGGTCCAGCGCATTTTGCCATCCAGCAAATAGTTGAGGTAATACGCTGCCAGGAAAGTGATAGGGAAATAGCACAACGATGAGTAGTGCACAATTTTAGTTTGCACCACCGAAAAAACAATAAGCACTACCAGTAAAAGATAAATCATCCACCGTTTAAAAAACCGCTGGTCAATATCATCATTCTCGTTTTTTTTGAACGAGTCGAAAATAAGGGCCGAAGCCGGGAACACACCGAAAAGCAGAATTACCCAATGGTAATAAAACGGCCCGCCGTGGCCGGCATCTTCAGTGCTGAATAAACGTACCTGGTATTTAATAAACTCCGAAACAAAAGTAAACCCACTTTGCCTGCTCTCCATGCTTAACCATAAAATAACAATTACAGCAACAACAATCCACCAGTTAACCATATCCATAATACCAAGGCGCAGTTTGCCGCGGTTTACTACAAGATAAGTGGCGCCGGTAAGCACTACCAGCAAAATGGCCACCGGGCCTTTGGTAAGCGTAGCCAGCGCAATAAACAGTGCCGATAAAAACAAATGCCATCGGTGGTTGCTGTCACGCTCGCGCGGGTTTTCGAAATCGTTGTAAAGGGTTACTTTATATAAAAAGTAAATCCCCAGAAAGATGAACAGATTAAACACGGGGTCAATAATGCCCGACTTAAAATATATTTGCGGAAGTATAGAGCAGGCAAACATAAGCGCCCACAAAACCCCGAATTGCGATTTAAATACAGACCGGCCTACATTAAACACCACCAGCATAGTAATAACACCGCAAATGGCATTGGGCAGGCGTGCAGCATATTCGGTAACACCAAAGTAATGCATAGAAAGGGCCTGCAACCAGATAAACAGCGGCGGCTTTTCGTAAAAGGGCTGAAAGTCTATCTGAACAATGTGATAGTTATGCGTAAGCAGCATTTCGCGGGCGCTTTCGGCAAAGTTTATTTCGTCCCAGTCAAAAAGATGCACCTGCCCCAGGAAGGGTAAAAACAGCAATATGCCGATAACCAGTAAAAATAACTGGGTAGGAAATTGTTGAATCTGTTTGAGTATTCTTTCCAGCATTCCGGTAAATAATTAATACAATTTCGCACGGAGTTTAACAGCCGAGAAATGCAAAAGTCATTTTTGTATTCCTCGGTTTTCTAACTCCGTGTTCTCCGTGCGACATTTGGTTTTTAAACTCATTGCAACAGCGCTTTGTCTTTCCAGGTAATGTTTTTGTAGAAAGACGACTGGGCGAAAGTAAGGTAAAAAGCGGCAGTGACACAAACTCCTATCAGCGAACCGGCGTAAACATCATGAAAAAAATGTTCAAGCAGGTAAACTCTTGATACACCAACCAGCAGGGCCAGCGTAAAAAACAGCGGAGCCCATTTTTTATTGTTTACCAGTATGCTGAACATAAAAAACAGCGCAAACGCCGATGAGGTATGCCCCGAAGGGAAACTGTGGTACCTGTATATTTCAACCCCCTGCACAAAGTTGAGTTGTTCTTTTCCTTCAAAAAATACTGAGGGCCGGACATGGTCGGCAAAGGCGAAGTTCTTCAGCAAGCCGGTTACTGCAAAAACCAATAATGCATTTATGCCCAGCAACAAACCCTTACCATAACTAAACCTAAGGGCTACTATTACTATCAGCAACAGCATAGGAGCTTCAGCCATTTGGGTAATGTATTTAAAAAGCTGGTCGAAAAACGGGGTGTGCAATTGGTTGATGACAAGGATTTCGTGGCCTTTTTCGTATTTGGCAATCAGAACTGCACCCACTATCAAAAACAGGAGATAAAGGGATAGAAATATAATGTTATTGCGAAGAAAATTTTTCAAGTGTGTTTTACCTTTGGTTGAAAGTAACGGTGAATCAAATTACGGTAATACTCGGTACTGTAAATTTTAGAATCGGCACTGGCCTTTAGCGTAAGGAAAAGGCCTATAGGGCTAAGCACAAAGGTTGAAAGCCACATACCGCTGAACGAAGTAAGCACATCGTTTTCGCAAAGCTTTTCGCCGGTAAGCGAGGTAATGTGGTAAATAATAAAAAATATAACGCTGTAAAAAAGTGGCCACCCCAACCCGCCGCGCCTGATGATGGAGCCCAGCGGCGCGCCAATAAAAAACAGCACCAGGCAGGCAATAGAAAGCGTAAACTTGCGGTAAACCTCTACCATATGTGTCACCAGGTCGTGGTCTTTAAAATCAAGCTGTTTGCTGGTTACATCGGCGTAGTTTTTTATGTTGCGGGCATTGTTCATAGCCACCTCCATTATCTGAATCTTTTTGGCACGCGGATATTCGCTCATTAACTGGCTAACGCTATCAAACTTAACCGGGGTAACGGCGGTTTCCTTTTTAAGGGTGTCAATGCCATATTTCTGCATGTTCAGATAAGGCTTGGTATAGCCCATCAATCCTTTTTTTAGGTTATTGGCTTCAATATTAATGGTGTCAATTTCGCCGTAAAGCTGGCGCAGGTTCATCATTTGCTTCAGGTCTTTAAAAAAGGATTCATCTGTTCTGCTTAGTTTAAACTGCGAAAGGTCGAACCGCTTTTCCCATGAAGCAAACGAGGTGCTAACCATTTGGTAGGTGTTTTTTTCGGTGGGGACTTTGGGGTCCATTTCGCGGTATTGCTTCCCGTTTTCAAGTAAAAGTGTCAGGGCCATAGCATCTTCATCCTGTATCATTTTACCACCACTAGCGGTTATAACATGGTCGTCGCCTTTGCCGCTGGTGTGGTCGTACACGGTAATGTTGCTAAGCGAGTTTGTTTTATCATCCTTGGTTTCGGCCTTTATAAAAAAGCCATCGAGTCCGCTATAGAAAATGCCGGGTTTAATGGCCATGGTGGGTTTCTGGTGCCTGATGTCGTAAAGCAGGGCACTGAATTTCAGATTGGCCATGGGTAACAGGTTATTGGAAAAATAAAAAGCAAAAATGCTGATGCCCGTTACCGTATAAACCAGGGGTTTCATAAAGCGCAGCAGCGATATACCCGCCGATTTGGCTGCGGTAAGTTCAAAGTGCTCACCAAAGGCCCCGTAAGTCATAATAGAAGCCAGTAATACCGAGAGCGGCAGGGCCAGCGGAACCAGGCGCGCTGATGCATAAGCCAGCAATTGTATAAGCACCCAGGTATTAAGGCCTTTGCCCACCAGGTCGTCAATGTATTTCCATAAAAACTGCATTACCAGTACAAATTGCGCAATGCAAAAGGTAAGTATCAGGGGGCCTATAAAACTTTTTATAACTAACTTGTCAAGCTTCTTCATGGCAGTTCAGTAAACGCAAATCTAAACAAAGAAGTATGAGGGAGAATGTGATAATTTGCTAATTAGCGAATGTGAAAATGTGAAGAATTGATAATTGTTACAATTGGCCTGCTTTTTAATTGTTACCTGCACGTCCTGTTCAGGTGGGCATTGGCTAATTGGCTAATTATCACATTGTCACATTAGATAGCCCCGATTGCGTGTTTCAGGTCGTCAACCTGTTTATCCCACAAAAAAGTTTGCTCTTTTATTTCTTTGGCCTCGGCAAAATCGGTTATTTCAAGCACGGTATCATTCGAAATTTCGGATTTGTATACGCGGAAAGAGAAGTATTCGTCTTTTTTTCCGCCTTCCCAATGATATTTTACAAATTCATCTTCAATCACTTCCGACTGGCGCGCCCGTTGGAAAGAGCCTCCCCAGCCGAATATGAAAATATCTCCCTGCGAGTCGCAATAGTCTGAAAACCATTGCGCAAGACTGCTGGTTTGGGTTAAAAACTCAAACAATATCGAAGGAGATGAACGTACGATATATTCTGCGGTAAATTTTTTGCGGGCCATTATTGATAATTCAAGTCACTGATTAATATGAAACGATGCAAGAATAGAAAATAAAATCAAACAACCAAATTTTTTTTCAACCAGTCGAACAGGAGAGAAATTTACCACTAAGGCACTAAGGACACTAAGGTTCACTAAGAATTTAAGGCAGCTAAACAGTCATTTTAATATCCAATAAAATGGGTTTGTATTTCGTTTTAAAACTTAGTGCTTCTTAGTGTCCTAAGAAGCTGTTTTAAATTACCTTAATAATACATTTCAAACGCAAGAACCAAAACTAATTCTTGCCACAAAGACACTAAGTTATTTTTTTAAAATTGCGGCTATATACAGTGCTTTTAACCCAAAATTCAAAAAACTTAAAGCATTTTCTTTGTGTTCTTAGTGTCTTTGTGGCTATATGTATTTGTTTTTTTTAATTTCAAACAGCTTCTTAGTGCCTTAGTGGTAAATCATTTTTTCTTAGATTCATAGTATAATTGGCTTTATGCATGAGAAGTTGCTTATTGATAAGGTGCTTATTACACTTGAAGTTGGGGAAAAGACCTGTTTGTTTATCCTGTTGGGAAAAGATGGGATCCTCCACCGCAAAGGCGATGGAAACCCAGTGCATGACCTGCCTTTACAGAGGGGAGTTTCGAAGCTCAAGCACTTTGATGCTTTTATGATGACTGTGAATGAGGGCATATTTGCCTACAGCGGTGTTCGGCGCCAGCCTGATATTATGGGCGAAATCTGCCGCCTCACCATCATTTTTCAGGGGCCTAACGATGTTGATTTCCCTTTCCGCGTTGTTTATGGCTCCGATTCAGATGGCCCGCCACGCGAACTGGTAGAAATACTAATTAATGCCGTTAAAATAACTGAGGGCTGGTACCAGGAAGAGTTAAACCAGCCACAGGAGGAAGAAAAGAAGAGGTGGAAGTTCTGGAAGTGAGTGCAGTGCTGTTATTAATGCGCCTCCATAGACTTGATGTAATAAGGCATATATGGGAGTAACGGAAACCCCTCCATTAACCGGGTAACTTCATCTGGCGTTTTGCCATTAAAAATAATCCACAGCGTTTTTTTATCTCTTGATAGCGAATAATCCAAAATTGCCCGGTGTGAAACAACTTCTCTATATAGGTTTTTTGGTTTTCAATCAGGTACATTAAATTGCGGGGTATGTCTGTATTAAAATTAACTTCAACAACAATCCCGCCCATAACACAATGTTTGAAAGGCGAAATAAGTCAAAACACCAGCGCTAAAAGCTGACATTAAACAGGTAGGAAACAGCTTGTTAGTATAGGCAACACAAACGTAGTATTGCAATACAATTTGTGCGCCTTTGCGGTAAAAAATATGGGCTTAGTTGTACAATTCGCTCTTCAAAATTCCCCACTTGCATAACCGGTGGAGTGCCGATACTTTAAGGCAACCAATGCCATAAGTAAGGCTCCGGCTAAAGTTGATTGAACTAGCCTCGGGGAAATATTTGGTAGGGCAGGTAACTTCGGCAATTTCAAAACCGGCGTAAAAAATTTGTGAAACCATTTGATTATCGAATACAAAGTCATCACTGTTTCGCATAAAATGAATAGAGGTTAGTACCTGGCGGTTAAATGCGCGATAGCCTGTATGGTATTCTGAAAGTTTTTCGTTAAGCAATAGGTTCTGGGTAAGTGTCAGGCAGCGGTTGAAAATATATTTATACAAGGGCATGCCGCCTTTTAAAGCACCGCCACCCAAAATCCGCGAGCCAAAAACCACCGGGTAAACTTCGTTGCCTATAATGCTTATCATGGCTACCAGCAGTTTGGGGGTGTACTGATAGTCGGGGTGCAACATTACCACAATATCAGCGCCCAGTTCAAGGGCTTTGGTGTAGCAGGTTTTCTGGTTGCCACCGTAACCCTTATTCTGCTCGTGTTTAATAATATGCTTAATGCCCAGGGCCGCACCTACTTCAACGGTGTTATCTTTACTGGCATCGTCTACCAGTATTACTTCATCTACAATATCAAAGGGTATCTCTTTATAAGTTTTTTCAAGGGTATTTGCCGCGTTGTAGGCGGGTAAAACAACTGCAACTTTTTTTCCGTTATACATCCGTATGTTTTTTACTTTTTAATGTTTACAGGGTTAATAACAGAGTCGTGAATAAGCCTTGTTTTGCACTTCCCTGCTTTTAATACATTTGCGCAAAAGTAACATAAGTGAACATTTTACAAATTACCAAAAAGTTTCCATGGCCTGTTAAGGATGGGGAAGTGATTGGTATTTTTAACTTAACAAGGGGGTTTTCAGAGCAGGGGCACCAGGTTACGGTACTTTCGCTCAACACAAAAAAACATTATTTTCCACCCGACAAATTACCTGCCGACATTGGTATACTGGCAAAATTTATAGCTGTTGGCATAGATACTGCGGTAAAGCCGGTTGACGCTTTTCTCAATCTTTTTACTGATAAGTCGTACAATATTGAGCGGTTTTACTCCAAAGCTTTTGAAGATAAAATTGCCGAAACATTGGTTGGCGGCAACTTTGATGTTATTTTACTGGAGGGCATTTATTTAATGCGCTATATTGATGTTATAAGAAAAAGCACCAAAACAAAGGTGCTTTTGCGCCCGCAGAATGTTGAGTTTGTAATTTGGGAGCGGCTGTTTGAAACAGAAAGTAACTGGTTAAAAAAGCAATACCTGCATTTACTGGCCAACCGGATGAAAGCTTTTGAATTGAAAAATATTAACATGGCCGATGTAGTGGTAACTGTATCGGAAACGGATTTGGGTATTTTTACTGAATATGGATTGAAGCTACCGGCAACTTCAGTGCCCACAGGTTATGTTTTTGACACCCTGCCAGAAATAACTGCTGAAGAAGAAAACGCCGTCGCCTTTATTGGTGGTATGGACTGGATGCCCAACCGCGAGGGAGTTGATTGGTTTATTAAAAAGGTATGGCCCATTGTAATAAATCAACTGCCCGATGCAAAGTTTTACCTGGCAGGCAGAAATTTTCCGGCTGAGATACGGAACCTGAAAGTTAAAGGCCTGGTAGTTGTGGGCGAAGTGGAAGACGCGCGCGAATTTATTTTATCCAAGTCTGTATCAATAGTGCCGTTATTTGCGGGCAGTGGTATGCGGGTAAAAATTGTTGAAGCAATGGCTTTAGGCCGCGCAGTTGTTTCAACCTCGGTTGGTGCTGAAAGCCTTCAGTATACTGATGGTACCGATATCTTGATTGCCGATGACGCAGCGGTTTTTGCTAACGCCGTTATTAAAATGCTGAGCAACCGCCATCAGCGCATTGCGCTTGGTAAAATGGCCCAGAAATTAGTTTTAGAAGTATATGATAACCGAAAAATTTGCAAAGCGATTTTGGATTTTAGTAAACCATATTTAAGCTGATGGTAACACTTGCCATATTCATTTTCTGGCTTTCAGTGGCACTGATGTTCCATTCGTATGTGCTGTACCCGGTGTTGCTGAAATTATTTTCGGCAGGGAAGAAAGAAAACGATGTGATGTTTACTGCTTTTGATAAAGATTTACCAGCTGTTTATATTGTTTTCTCGGTTTTTAACGAGCAGAAGGTAATAAAGGAGAAACTGGAAAGCATAATCAATACAGCCTACCCGGTTGAAAAACTGAAGGTTTATATAGGCTCTGATAACTCTACTGATGATACCCATAATATAGTGGAAGCTTTTGCCGCAAATCATTCTCAAATCAGCTTTTATAAGTTTGCCGGGCGCAATGGTAAATCGGGCGTTATTAATAAGTTGATGGCTGAGTTAAATCAGGCTTTAAAGCCCGATGATGTTTTGATATTTACCGACGCCAATGTAATGTTTAGCCCTGCCACCATTTACGAAATGGTAAAGCACTTTAAACAAAAAAGCATTGGGCAGGTTGCAGCTAATATATTAAGCCGGGGAGTTACCGCCGGGGGTATATCGGTGCAGGAAAAAACCTACATACAGGGCGAAAACCGGGTAAAATACCTGGAGGGCCTGAATTGGGGGACCATGATGGGCGCTTTTGGTGCCTGCTATGCTTTAAGGGCAGATTGCTGGACAACCATACCCCCTAACTACCTGATGGAAGATTTTTACCTGAGCATGAATGTACTTAAACAGGGCGAAAAGGCCATCAGCGAACTGAAGGCGGTTTGTTATGAAGATGTTTCAACTGAGGTGGGAGAGGAGTTTAAACGGAAAAGCAGAATACAAGCAGGTAATTTTCAGAACCTGGGGGTGTATTGGAAATTGTTGCTGGGGTTTAACGCCGTTGCGTTCTGTTTTTTTTCGCACAAGGTTATCAGGTGGTTTGGGCCCTTGTTTATTGTGGGGGCATATGTCTCGAACCTATTTTTATTGACCCAGGGTAGATTTTACCTGTTTACCTTTATTGTGCAGAACTTGTTGCTGCTTTCACCTGTTGTAGATGCGATTTTAAAGCAAGTGGGAGTTCATTTGATAGTTTTGCGATTTGCATCGTATTTCTATGCCATGAACCTGGCCTTGGTAAACGGTTTTTGGATGTATGTGAGGGGTATAAAAACAAATGCGTGGAGTCCAACTAAGAGGAATGTTTGAACTGGGATGTAGATGGTATTAAGGGTATAGTCTACCCCTAAAAGGTATTAAAAATTACCATTAGGAGGCTATTGCGTAACGTTATGTTTAAAAGAATTTTGTATGTTGATATAGATGCATAAGTGTTGAGGAGGTTGCTTTTTTAGGTGAATGAGTATTTTACTCTTCACTTTTTCAAGCGCAGCGCAGAAAAAGTGAAGAATGTCCTCCTCTGGAGGGGGCGTAGGGGGAGGAGACCCCCTGAACGAAACGAGTGTATGAATTATGAATCGAGAATATAAATTGAATACTAATTTTTGAAGATAAAATAACCGTAAAAATGAAAAGCAAACTAAATACAATACCCGAGGCCATTGATGATATAAAAAAAGGCAAACTGATAATTGTTGTGGACGATGAAGACCGCGAAAACGAAGGCGATTTTGTGGGTGCTGCCCGTAAGGTAACCCCGCAAATGATAAACTTTATGGCCACCCACGGCCGCGGCCTTATTTGCATGCCCATGGGTGAAAAGCTTTGCGAAAAGCTGGAGTTGCCCTTAATGGTGCAAAAGAACAATTCGAACCATGAAACAGCTTTTACGGTGTCGGTTGATTTGCTGGGCGATGGCTGCACAACGGGTATTTCGGCATCAGACAGGGCCAAAACTGTTTTGCATTTGGTGAGCAAAGATGCCAAGCCAGAAGATTTTGCAAAGCCCGGACATATATTCCCTTTAAAAGCCAAAACCGGTGGTGTATTGCGCCGTGCCGGCCATACCGAAGCAACGGTTGACCTTGCCCGCATGGCAGGTTTTGAAGAGGCCGGTGTGCTGGTAGAAGTAATGAATGCCGATGGCACCATGGCCCGTATGCCCCAGCTTATGCAAATAGCCAAAAAGCTGAAATTGAAAATTATCTCTATCAAAGACCTGATTGAATACCGCATGAAGCACGACAGGCTTGTGCATCGTGAGGTAGAGGTGGACCTGCCCAGCAAATACGGCCATTTCAGAATAAGGGCATATTCTCAGGTAGATAGTAACGAGCCACACCTTGCCATTTTTAAAGGCACCTGGAAGAAGAACGAACCGGTGCTGGTGCGTGTACACTCATCCTGCCTAACCGGCGATATACTAGGCTCTATGCGCTGCGACTGCGGCGACCAACTGGCTATGTCGTTACAGATTATTGAAAAGGAAGGCAAAGGCGTAGTACTTTACATGCAGCAGGAGGGCAGGGGCATTGGCCTTTTAAATAAGCTTAAAGCCTACCAATTACAGGAACAAGGCATGGATACCTACCAGGCCAACCTTCACCTGGGCCTGCCCATGGATGCACGCGATTATGGTGTAGGCGCCCAAATACTCAACGACCTCGGCATCAGCAAAATGAAATTAATGACCAACAACCCTAAAAAACGGGTGGGTTTAATTGGCTACGGCCTGGAGATTGTAGACAATGTGCCTATTGAAATAGCGCCCAACAAACACAACAAAAAATACCTGCAAAGCAAACGCGATACCGGCGGGCACGAGATTTTGAACGGGGTTAAGAAGGTGGTGAAGAGTGCGGCGAAGGTTGGGGTGAAGAAGAAGGTTAAGGCATAGTGTTTTAATTTTAAACAGGAACAGGCAGGTTTTTAGAAACGCTTAATAAAGGCCAATCTTCCAAAACTGAAAGCAGTTCTTCGCGGCAGTCTTTAAGATTAGCTGCCGTTGCATAAACACCATCAAAACCTGGTATTTCGCCATAATATACTTTATCGTTCTGAAGAAACTCGTATTTGGCCCTACACATGGCCGCATTTAAATAATCGTTTACTATGGCGTTATTGATTGCTATGTTAAAATAGCTTATTTACAAATATCCTCCAATCATAAATTCATTAAACAACAACGGCACCTCATTACTGAAGTGCCGTTGCTGTTTAGTGTATGTCTATGTTTATAACTTTACAAACTTTACAGATTGTTCTGCTTTGCTTGCTTTATCAACTATGGTAAGGATATAACTGCCTGAAGTAAGGTTTTGTATATCTAAAGTGTTGTTGATAGTATTCTCAGCACTAAATACGGAAATTATCCTGCCTGTAATATCGCTGATGCGCATTTCGGCGGTGGTAGCTATATTAAAATCGACATTCAATTCCTGACTGGCAGGGTTAGGGAAAACGTTAGCCTGTTTGTTGGTGCTAATGTTAACAATACCATTGATAAAAGTAACAACTGCCGAGTCGTTCAGATAGCAGCCGGTTGCGCTGTATATAGTAAGATAATATACGCCGGGGGTAAGGCCGGTTATAGTCTCAGACGTGTCACCATTAGCATCGTACCATTGGAAGGTAAGTGGTTGTGCACCGGTAAGGCCTATAACTGTAGCTGTACCGTTGCTGCCTGTGGAGCCTGTGGCCGGGGTTGTTATTATAGAATCAGTAATTGCAGGGGTAACTATTACCGTAGAACTTGTAGAGTCAACAAGGCCTGCACCGTAAGCATACAGGTTTACCGTGTAGGTGCCGGTATCCGAAAAGGTAACTGTCGGATTTGCTGATGTGGATGTATCAGGTGAGCCGCCAGGGAACGACCAGAAAATGCTGTCGGTGCCGTTTGACGAAGTATTGTAAAACTGAACAGTTAAACTATTGCCACAAGTATTGGCCAGGTTAGACTGAAACGCAGCTAAAGGGCCACCGCCACAGGTTATGGCGGCTATATCATTACCAAAATCATAGGGGAAAGTCCCGTAAGTAACATTGTACGCGTGCCATGTTCCATCGCTCCATCTTTCCCAGCCGTTTCCATCAAGCGAAAAAAATGTTGTAGTTAATACAGCGATAGTATCACCGCTTGTTGGCAACACAACCGAAACAAAAAATTTGTTTGCCGCAAGTGTAGGCCCTGATGGAAAGGCAACGTATAACTGGCCGCCGATGGAATAGGCAATTTGTTGAAGCGTTACTGTAGCAGTTGCAATAGTTGCACCGGGGCTTCCTCCGGCACCGGTGGCATCGTAGGCATTGATTGTAACCGTGCTACCAGAATCGCCGGGTTGTATATTGATATAGCCAAATCCGATAAACGCGCCTGTAAGCTGGCTTCCCACAGGGCCGGATAGCTCCTCAGCTTTTTCTTCATCGCCATAACCGTTATTACCTGAAAGGTAGCCACCGCCCTGTGCAGAATCGTTAAGATAATATATCAATGTATCGCGCGATGTTATATTAGTGATTGTATCGCAGGATGCTACCGGCGCGCAGATGGCCATGTTTTGAAATAGTAGCAGATACATAGCCACTGATAGTGGTGTAAATAATTTTTTCATTGCTTTAAGTTTAAGGTTTTATTAATAAATTGCTGATTCCGGTGCAAAAATAAAAAAGGCGAAGGTTAGATTTTAAAAGCACCGTGCTTTTAAATGTTAATGTGCTGTTAAAAACGGAGAATGGGGAATATTTTTCGGCTAATGCTTTTTCAATTGCATCCTGAATTTAAACATTTAATTATTCCTCAAATTATACCCCAAACCAGCCCTATGCACATAAGGCGTAGCCAACCCAACAACGGCGCCCGCAATATACGCGGTAATTACATCGGTCCAGAAATGCTTCCCGGCTTTGTAGCGCAAAACTCCGGTAAGCAAAGGAAAGGCAGCGCACATGCTCCAAACCATAGGTTTTAGTTTTGAATTGGGATTATAATCGGCATACATTTCGGCAAAGCTGAAGCTCATGGCAGATACGGTTGAGGTATGGCCGGAGTAGAAGGATTGAAAATTATCTTTTTTCATTTTCTGTTCCATTGGCACTTGTTCGTTGTACAAAAGCGGACGTTTTCGCCTTACGGTTTCTTTCAGAAAATCGGTAAAAGCGACGTTTACTACAAATGTTTCACCGCTTATAGCTGCTACTTTGCCAAAATCTTTTCGGCTGTTTTTATTAATCAGTTGCAATAGCGGAAGGGCCACAGATGAGTACAAAGCAGCATCACTTAAATACCCTGCAACTTTCGAATTCTGCCTGGTAGCGCTTCGGTCGAATTTATTAACTGAATCTCGGTTCAGTCTGCTGATACTTTCTTTTGATGGCAGGTCCCACGTTTTGCCTAAAAGGTACGATGCACCTAAAAGCGCTACCCCATTGGTACTGATAGGAATATCAACTGCCAGTGAAAGCTTATATGGCGATGTAAACGACTGCGCCAGCGAAAGCAACAACAGGTGAAGGCAAAGAATAAAAAGGACTGTTTTTTTCAAGGATAAAAGCTTTACAATATGCAATATATAAATTACGGGGACACCCCGAAAGGGTTCTCCACCCTTTCGGGGTTGAATGTAAAGAGTTAGGCCACACCTTATGCACCCGCTGCATTTAACATTTTCAACATTAAACTTTCTTTTTACCTTGTGGTCTACAACTAATCTATCTTCATCAAAACAGTAATTATGGCTCCAATTAAACGCTCAGAATTTATTAGTGCAGCACTTGCCGGCAACTTGCCTGATGACGTAACTACTAAACCCGCCCTGCACAATAAATTTGCCAATACCACTACGCCTCAGTTTAACGAGAAATCAACCACCGGCCTTACTGAATACACGGGGCGTTTCGGGCAAACCCAATTAATGCACCTGCTGCGCCGTACCAAGTTTGGCCTTACGCAGGCCGACCTGACTTACTTTTCCAGCATGACGCTGGACCAGGTAGTTGCAACTTTGCTTACCCCGGCCGCTACGCCTTCACCACCGGTAAATAATTATAATGCCACCACGCCCGATACCGATGTGGCGGCAGGCGCTCCCTGGGTAACTGCGCCTTATGAGTCAGGCACTATTGATGCTTATCGCAGATTAAGCCTAAAAGCATGGTGGGTAGGTTTGATGATAAACCAAAACCATAGCCTTATTGAAAAGATGACTTTGTTCTGGCATAATCACTTTGCAACGCAAATGGCCACAGTTAACGATGCACGTTACAGTTATAAACACATTGCGTTATTACGCGCCAATGCCCTGGGTAATTTTAAAACGCTTACCCGCCTGGTTACTACCGACCCCAGCATGCTTGTTTACCTGAACGGCGATACCAATACCCTGACTAATCCGAACGAAAATTACGGACGCGAACTGCAGGAGCGCTTTACTACAGGTTACGGGCCTAACTCTTTATACACACAAAGTGATGTGGAAGAAGCTGCCAAGGTGCTTACCGGCTGGAAGGATAATGAGGGAGCGCTTACCACTTCATTTGTTTCCGCTAATCATGATACCAGCGATAAGCAGTTTTCGGCTTTTTACAGCAATACGGTTATTAATGGTGTAACCGGTGCCGGCGGCGCTACCGAAACTGACCAGTTGATTAATATGATTTTTGCGCAGGTTGAAACAGCTAAATTTCTGGCCCGTAATTTATACCGCTGGTTTATCTACTACGTAATTGACGACCAGGTTGAGGCCAATATTATTACCCCGCTTTCAACCATCATTGTTCAGAATAATTTTGAGATGGTACCCATTTTAAGTGCCTTGCTGAAAAGCGAGCACTTCTTCGATCCTAACAATATGGGCTGCCAGATAAAGAACCCGGCTGACCATTTGATAGGTGTTTGCAGGCAATTTAATATTGCTTTTCCTGATTCATCAAATATCCCTAACCAATACCACGGCTGGCAGATTGTTGCAAGCATGATGCTGAATCTGGCTATGGACCCGGGCGACCCGCCTAACGTTGCCGGATGGCCTGCTTACTATCAGGAACCAGAGTACCATGAGTTATGGATAAACAGCGATACGCTGCCTTTGCGTAATCAATATACCGATGGTTTGAGCGGCTCTTCTGGTATAACCTCCGCCGGTGTTACTTTGCAAATAGATTACCTGGCGTTTACAAGTGCATTATCAAACCCATCAGACCCTAATCAGTTAATTGCAGATGCTGCTGCGATTTTAAGCCCTAACGCTTTAGGGGCTGATGAAACTGCTGTTATGCTTAACTCGCTGTTAGGCGGTTTAACAAACCCAGCCTACTGGACAACAGCCTGGAACACCTACGTTTCAGCGCCTACCAATCAAACCTATATTAATACCGTGCTATCTCGGTTAAGGCCCATGTATATGTATTTGCTTGACCTTGCTGAATACCAGTTGATATAAAAATTTTATAATCCGCTTTGGCGAAAAATAATTGAAGATGAAAAGGAGATCATTTATTAAGCGAGGAATACCGGTAGCAACCATTCCGTTTTTATTGAACGGGTTTTCAATGAGAGCTTTTGGCAGGGGCAGCTTGTTCGAAAAAGCATTGCGGTCATCAACCCAAACCGACCGGGTGCTGGTTATTATTCAATTGGCCGGAGGTAACGACGGCTTGAATACCGTTATTCCGCTAGACCAGTATTCGGCACTTTCAACTGCACGCGCAAATATTCTGATACCCGAAAACCTGGTGCTACCGCTGGATGGTACTACCGTAACCGGTTTACACCCATCTATGCCCGAAATACAAGCGCTGTTTAATAACAAGCAGGCTATGATTGTGCAGGGTGTTAGCTACCCTAACCCTAACTTTTCGCACTTTGAGGCTACTGATATATGGATGACTGCCTCAGATTCAGAAGAAACCCTGGCTACAGGTTGGGCGGGCCGGTATTTATCTGATGCGGCCCCCAATTATCCAACAGGTTACCCTAATGAAAGTTATCCGGCCCCCCTGGCCATTCAAATTGGTTCAACCGTTACTACAACTTTGCAGGGGCCAGCTGCCAGCATGGGTATTGCGCTTACCAATACAACCGATTTTTACCAGTTAACCTCCGGTAATTACGGTACGCCACCAAGCAATCCTGCCGGGCACGAGCTTGCGTTTATCCGCGAAACATCTATTGAAACCCAGGCTTATTCTACGGTTATTAAGGCTGCGGCTACCGCTCAGCAAAATCTTTCAACCCTGTATCCAACAGCAGGAACCAATGAACTGGCCGACCAGTTAAAGATAGTTGCACAGTTAGTAGGCGGTGGCCTGCAAACCAAGGTGTATATGGTAACCCTGGGCACTTTTGATACGCACAGTGCACAGGTTTCCGCCACCGGTGGCAACCAAACAGGTTACCATGCCGGTATGCTGTCTAAATTTTCGGTAGCGGTGAACGCATTTATGAATGACCTTCAGTTAATGGGCAAGCAAGACAATGTATTGGGAATGACCTTCTCAGAATTCGGCCGTCGTATCATTTCAAATGGCAGTCAGGGAACCGACCATGGTACTTCTGAACCGGTGTTCCTTTTCGGCACACAGGTTAATGGCGGATTTTTAGGTACCAACCCGGTTATACCTGCCAATGCCAATGTAAATGATAACCTTGCCATGCAAACCGATTTCCGTTCTGTATATTCAACAGTGCTTGCTAACTGGTTCTGTGTACCGACTGATGAGGTAAATTCAGTAATGGGCACACCAGACCAATCATCTTTCCCTTTACTCGAGTTATTAAATGCCACTTGCTCGCCAACTACAGGTATAAACCAGGCAACAGTTGGTGCCACTACCCTGCGCAATTATCCTAATCCTGCAAACGGCTCGACCATAATAGAGTTTCAAACCACCGGTGGCAACATACAAATAAAACTGTACGATGCTGTTGGTAACGAATTAAAAACCCTGATTGAAGGCACCTATTCAGCCGGTTCGTATCAGATAGAAGTTGATACGCACAAACTTGCCAGCGGTATGTATTATTATACCCTGCGCCAGGGCACACAGAAGATTACGGAGAAGATGCTGGTGATGTAAAGCCCCTCCCGTCCCCGAAGGGGATGCTAACAGCCGCTGGCATCACTATATCTGTCTCCCCTCTCTATCTGCTGCTGCGGCTTGAGAGGGGAGATTCGTTTTTGGGCACCTGCGTCTTTTTAAAAATGCCAATAGCCGCTAGTGCAGTTGGCTTTGTTCTGGAACAATCCTACCTTTAATCCATAAACTAAAAACCATGGCTAACGAAATATTAGAACTTTGCGCCTACCACGAAAGCGGGCGGGTAGTGTTTGCTTACCACGCAGGATTTTTTTGCGATGGTATTGAACTTTCGGCATCTGATTATGGTCGGGGCAAGTCGGTTTTAAACGCAGGAGGTTTAACCCCATTGATACAACAGATTTTATCGGGCAATCATTTGTCTGTGGCGGCTGAGGACCGGAATAAGGCTATTGAAACGGCCCATCATTTAATGGATATTTATTGTGCAGGTTCATGCACCCGGGCTTACTATGAACAAATGAGCAATCCGGGCGAGGAAATGGAACTGGATGTTCCTGTTCAGGATGATAAGCCCATTAGCGCCATTCAGAAATTTTTAATGGGTATTAACCCCGGAAGCGATCCGAATTTTCCGTCAAAAAGGATGTCGGCTATTCTTCAAAAATTAAAAGAACCCGAAACATGGCATGCTATTGAGGCACTGGCCAAAGCGGCAGTTGCCAAAGGTGGTTTAGCTTTGACGCGTTTTGAAATTGAAGACGCTTTAATGGCGGGGGGCCTGAAGGTAAAAAGAGCGGCCTCGCCTGGATTTAACGTTGGCCTGGGCGATGCATCGTTAAAAGCCAACCGGGAGGTAATGCAGGATGAACCAAGGCCGGCAACCGGCCCCTTATCTACCACCGATATATTGCTCGGCGATTTTTTCAGGACCATAAGAACCGACTGGAGTGAGGCCGAGGCACAGGCTGCGGTTAAGCACGTAAAAGAAGTTGTTGCCAAATATGGATTGGCGTAAGTTGCATACTATAAATGGTTGGCGAATAATAGTGCTAAAATTCCTTTCTTTGTTTTTGCAGAAGCCTGAATATTCTGATGATGAATTACGATTTAAAAATAATACCTGCTGTTTTACTGGATGATTATTTGCAACAAGTACCTAAAGGTTTGCAAGATGAGTTTGACGCTTTAAAAGATGCTGAAATATCTACGGATACATTTAGTTTCTATACCTCCGTATCGGTGATGGCGTCCAGTAAAATCGAGGGTGAGCCAATGGAAATTGATAGCTATGTCAAGCACAAAATGCTGGATATAGAGTATGTTGAAGATATGGTACAAAAACCTAATGACCTTTATCAGGCATATATCTATGCACAGGAAAATGAGTTGACTCAAAACAATTTTTTGCATGCTCATAAATTGCTGTCTGCACATTTATTGTCAGAGCACAAACGTGGCGTGTGCCGAAAAGTCAATATGGTAGTGATGGAACACAAGACGTATAGAATACAGTATGAAGCGGCACCCGGATCAGAAGTACATAAATTATTTAAGACTCTTTGGCGCGATATTGAATACCTGAAAAAGCAAACACTAAGTGTTGAAGAAGTTTTTTACTTCGCTTCGTTTATCCATATTGTATTCGTTAATATTCATCCGTTCGAAGATGGAAATGGCCGGGCTGGGAGGCTTTTAGAAAAGTGGTTTTTAGCCCAAATGCTAGGCGTAAAAGCCTGGTATTTGCGAAGTGAATTGAACTATTATCAGAAGGTAAATAGCTACTATAAAAACCTGAACAGGTTGGGTATCTTTTACGAACAACTCGACTACACCAAAGCCCTTCCTTTTTTATTGATGTTACCGGCAAGCCTTAACATGGATTAGATTTACCCCTGCATTTTAGGCTGTACCCTGTGCGAAATTAATTTCTCTTATTTTTGAAGATGGACCTTTCATATATCCTCAACCATTTAGGCGAAGAACGCGGTCAATATTTTGATGCTGTTGCCCCACCTATTATTCAAACCAGTAATTTTTACTTTAAAAATGTAAATAGCCTCCGAAACGCATTTCCGAACGAGAAGGATGTGCACGTCTATACCCGCGGCAATAACCCTACGGTTGAGATACTCCGAAAAAAAATAGCGGCCCTGGCCGGCGCTGAAGATGCCCTTGTTTTTTCAAGTGGCGTAGCGGCTATAAGCGCTGCCGTAATGGGCAACGTTCAATCCGGCGACCATGTGGTATGCGTAAAGAAGCCCTATGGCTGGACGGATAAGTTGCTTAACCGTTTCCTGTCGCGCTACGGCGTAACTAATATAATGATTGACGGAACCAGCATTGAAAATTTTGTTGCTGCTATTCAACCCAACACCAAAGTTATATTTCTTGAAAGCCCCAACAGCTTTACGTTTGAGCTACAGGATATTAAGGCTGTGGTAAAACTGGCTAAAGAGCGCGGCATTGTAACCATTATTGACAACAGCTACTGCACTTCTATTGGGCAGCGGTGTATAGACATGGGCGTGGATATTGAAGTGCATTCTGCTACCAAATATTTTGGCGGGCATAGCGATGTGGTGGCGGGCTACCTGATGAGCAGCAGGAAAATGGCAGATAAAATTTTTGCTTCTGAGCTGCTGAATATGGGCGGCATTATTTCGCCTAACGATGCATGGCTGATGATACGAAGCCTGCGTACGCTGCCTTTAAGGTTGGAGCGGATACAAGCCAGCACCGCAAAGGTGGTTGATTTTATGGAACATCATCCGCAGGTTGAGCGTGTTATATTCCCATTCTCCGAATCGCATCCGCAACACAGTTTGGCGAAAGAACAGATGCAGTGGTGCGGCGGGTTGTTTACTGCCATTATTAAGGCCAAAGACACGTCACAGGTTGAAACTTTTTGCAATAGCCTGAAACGTTTTTTAATGGCGGTATCATGGGGTGGCTATGAATCGCTGATTATGCCCGCCTGCAGTTTTCAGAACCGTGATGACCTGGAGTTAAAAGATTATCCGTACAACATGATAAGGTTTTACATTGGCCTGGAAGAACCACAAGTATTGATTGAAGATATTGAACAGGCGTTTCAAAAAATAGGGTAATAGTTATGAGGTTTACTGCTTTTATGTTTTGTTTTTTAATTTTTTGCGCCTGCAACGCCAATACAGGTAAGGAGTTTACCTCTTTAGCTGAAGCATTAAGGGCACCCGGTTTGGTTACCTCATTAAATTTGAGGAATAAAGAATTAACGGAACTTCCTGAAGAAATAGGCACGCTTGTAAACCTTGAAAGACTCAACCTTTCCGGTAATAAATTAAAGACACTGCCTGCTGTTTTGTTTAAATTAAGCAAGCTGAAGTATTTAAATCTGAATGCCAATAAACTTACATCCTTGTCCGCCGAGATTGTCGGGTTAAAAAATCTGGAAGAGCTGGAGGTAGGTTTTAATTCGCTAAAAGAGTTGCCTGCCGAGATGGGCTCGTTAACCAAACTTACCCGCATTAATGCTGCGCGTAATTACCTGAATACTCTGCCGGCTTCCATGATAAAACTTACCAGCTTAACCATTATTGACCTCTCCTATAACCAGTTTATTACCATCCCTGATGTGCTTACTAATCTGAAAAAATTAAAAGCGCTCGACATGAGTATTAACAAACTGCTGACCCAATACCCGAAGACCCTTAAAAATTTGCAATCGCTTCGGATATTAAATATTATGAGAACCAACATTACCGGTGTAAAAATAGAAGAGCTGAAAAAGTGGTTGCCGGATTGTACGATTATGATTTAATGTGAATTCATTTTAACGCAAAGGCGCAAAGGAATGCATGAAGCTGGTTCAATGACAGAAGATAAGTAATTAGCGTAGTTATGGATTAAAAATGTTTTATGTAGATGGAAATTAAACGAATGCGGGGAATTTAAAGTCCCACTTTGAAGGGGGACGATTGTCATTTCCGCAGGAAATGGCAATCAGGGGGATGAGGGCACCTATCGAATGATGTCAGTCTTTACGCAAAGAGGCCCTCATCCCCCGGTTGATAAGTTTCTTCGAAACCTATCAACCGCCCCCTTCAAAGTGGGACTTGGCGCAGTTCATTTATTGAAATTGCTGGTTACAAATAATATCTCTAATCCATAACTCATGTTAATTAGCTTTAATCCTGCATTGTGTTAAACTTCTTGCTTTTTTATTCTTTGCGCCTTTGCGATAAAATGTATTTGGTATCCTTTATTATATTTATTCAATGAATGAAAAACTGCTGCATTTTATCTGGAAATTCAGGTTGTT
>Ga0182030_10005039_pt1 | contig 28081 bp, 26 predicted proteins | sample 812S3MmetaG_FD_121299 | JGI IMG/M metagenome (GOLD analysis project Ga0182030, IMG submission 121299) | Permafrost microbial communities from Stordalen Mire, Sweden - 812S3M metaG (Illumina Assembly) | ecosystem: Environmental > Terrestrial > Soil > Wetlands > Permafrost | place: Sweden... | reverse complement strand
CTATCAACATCATGCAGAAAGACACATCAAAGGGATCCTTGCGCGGAAAATTCAAACGCGCCGGGTGGAACGAAGCATATCTATCAAAACTCATCGCACTATTTTGAAATGCGATTGCCCTGCAATCATAACGTCATTGCGAGGAGCGTAGCGACGGGGCAATCCAGGCTGCAGTGCATAGGACTCTGGATTGCTTCGCTGCGCTCGCAATGACGGATAAGATAACGGCTGTTACGTCCTACCATCTGGCCGCAACAAACGTTGTAATTTTTCAGTTTTTTCCCGCTCAGTCATGTAGAACGATGGCCCTTAGGACGGGTTTGGTTGCGCTCTACCTATCCTACGGGCTGCGGCGCATCTCGGGAAACAATTCCGCCAACCCCGCACGGCTCGCACCCGCAATCCCCCGCTCCGTCACGATCCCCGTCACCAGCCGCGCCGGCGTTACGTCGAAGGCATAGTTGGCGACCGGGCTGCCGGCAGGCATCAGCCGCACCGTCGCGACCTTGCCGTCCGCTCCCATGCCGGAAATCTCGCTGACTTCGCGGCCGTCGCGCTGTTCGATGGGGATGTCGCGCACGCCGTCGCTCAAGCTCCAGTCGATCGTGGTGGAGGGGACGCAGGCGTAAAACGGCACGCCGTTGTCGTGGGCGGCGAGCGCCTTCAGATAGGTGCCGATCTTGTTGCACACGTCGCCGGTGGCCGTCGTGCGGTCGCTGCCGACGAGGCAGAGGTCGACCTGCCCATGCTGCATCAGATGGCCGCCGACATTGTCGGCGATCACCGTATGCGGCACGCCGTGCTGCAGCAGTTCCCAAGCCGTCAGGCTGGCACCCTGGTTGCGCGGGCGAGTCTCGTCGACCCAGACATGGACCGGGATGCCGGAATCATGTGCGACATAGACGGGGGCCAGCGCCGTGCCCCAGTCGACCGTCGCCAGCCAGCCGGCGTTGCAATGGGTCAGCACATTGACCGCCCTCCGCCGACCGTTTGCGGCATAGGCATCCTGGATCAGCCGCGCCCCATGTGCGCCGATCGCCCTACAGGTTGAGACATCCTCGTCGGCGATTCGCGCCGCGATACGGAAAGCCGCATCGGCGCGATCAGACGTGTTTAGCGGCCGAAGTTCCGCCGCCACGGAGTCCAGCGCCCAGGCCAGGTTGACGGCAGTCGGGCGAGTGGCCAACAGCAAGGCACGGGCGCTGTCGAGGCCCGCATCCGACGGGTCGTCCTTCAGCGCCAGCACGAGCCCATAGGCGCCGGTCACGCCGATCAGCGGCGCTCCGCGCACGAGCATCTCGCGGATCGCGTGCGCCGCCTCGCTCAGATTCTGCAGTCGGACGATCTCAAAACGGTGGGGCAGCTTCGTCTGGTCGATGATATCGACCGATCGGCCGTCCTCTGCGGGCCAAATCGTCCTGTACGGGCGCCCGTCAACCCTCACAGGTCGATCTCTTCGACAGCATAGAGAACGTCGTTGAAACTCGTCATCGTGCTGCGCTTCAGGATGAGCCTGCGGCCGAGCGCCAGAACCTTCCGTTCCGCGGCTGCGCGCAGGTCCGGGTCGGCGATGCTCTCCAGATCCTCGACATGGGCCAGGCCCAGCACGCGGCGGATCATCTTGCAGCCGGCAAAGCCCAGCGTGTCGGCAAATAGATCGGCCAGATATCGGTCCTGCATTCGGCCGAGTGCGATGCGGCCTGCCGGGTCTTCGAACAGCTCGGCAGTGAAGGCGTCACCTGTCGCCTCGGTCTCCCACAGCGATTGGAATTTCGTGGCAAAGCCGGTCCACACCAACTCGGCCTGATCCAATATCCAGGTGCGGTAGGCGTCTCCCAAAGCGCCCTGGCGATGGACGCGATGAGCGATCGCCGCGATCAGAAGATTGGCGATCAGGGCGCCGATATCGAATCCCATCGGGCCGAAGAAGGCGAACTCCGGGTCGATAGCGCGCGTATCTTCGTCGGTCACCATGATGGACCCGGTATGCAGATCGCCATGAACGAGCGCCTCGGCGCTGGTCAGGAATTTAAGCTTCAGCGCCTGAACCTCTGCCTTCAACGGTGCGTCCGCGCGAAAGGCGGCGGCATCGTCGTCCAACTGCGGGCTCGTCCAGCGATTGCCGGGGCTGATCCGATAGGGGTCGGTGAAGACCAGATCCTCGGTGATCTTGCACAGTTCTGTGTTGGCGCAGAATTTTTGCATCAGCGATTTTTTGCGGTCGGCCGTCAGATACAGGTCCGATGTCTTGAACAGCGATTCCGCCAGGAACCTCGCCATATGCTCGGCGAACAGGGGCAAATGGCGTCCCTGGAGCAGGGCCTTGCGCAGGATGACATGCGGCTGGAGATATTCCATCACGACTGCCGCGCCCACGCGGTCGGTTGCGAACAGGCGCGGGACCGATCCCGGCGCTGCTCGCGCTTGCTCGGCCAAGGCCAGGGATTCGAAATAGGACCGTTCGAGCGGCAACGGCCAGCTTTCGCCGACCAATCGCATATAGGGCAGGGCCTGCTTGACGATCACCCCGCCCGATGAGCCCTCGATCACGAAGACGAGATTCAGGTTGCCGTCGCCCACCTCGCGGACCCGCCAGTCATCGGGGGAACCGCCCAGCAATTCGGCGACGCTGGGAATGGCTGACAGATATTCCGCCAAACTGCCTTCGTTTAGCGGCTTATAGTCGGTCGTCTGTACGAGAAACGGTTCTTCCACCCTTGGCCTCTTAGGTCGTTTCCGCCTCTGTGCGCCAGTCGCGGCGGCGCGGTCAATGATCTGTAGCACAGGCTCGATTGCCTTCGCTCTGCCGCCGCGCTAGGGGAGGTTATGGATATCCCGATCACGCCCCCAACTCCCCGGGCCGCCGCCACGGTTCTCCTGTTGCGCGACAGTCCCCGGGGGATCGAAGTCTTCATGGCCGTGCGCCATCAAGGCAGCAGCTTCATGCCCGGTATTCTGGTCTTTCCCGGCGGCGCGCTGGATGCCGACGACGCCCATCCGGCGCTGCTCGACGGTGCGTCCTCCGGCGGAACGCCGCCCGACGATGCGGTTTCGCGGATCGCCGGTGTGCGGGAAGTGTTTGAGGAGGCCGGGTTTTTATTGGCCCGTCCAAAGGGTCAGGATGCGCTGATCGGCCACGACCGATACGAACAATGCCTGGACCTGTACCGCGCAAAACTATGCGGCGGCGATTTGGCCTTTTCGGCGATGATGGCCGAGGAGTCGCTTGAACCCGCCATCGACCTGATGGTGCCCTTCGCCCGATGGATCACTCCGGTGATCCGCAAAAAGCGATTCGACGCCCGCTTCTATCTGGCCCGCGCGCCGGAGGGGCAGTCAGGCGCACATGACGATCAGGAACTAATCAGTTCTCATTGGACGACTGTCGCCGACGCGTTGGCTTCTGCCGCGCGCGGCGATAAGAAAATCGTCTTCGTGACCCGCTCCAACCTCGGCCTGCTGGCGAAAAGCCGCACGGTCGATGAGGCTCTGGCAGCCGCCGGCAGCCGCATTGTCGTCCCGGTCCAGCCCGAGCTGTTCGACAGCCCGGAAGGACCGGCCCTGCGCATCCGTGCGGATGCGGGCTATGACGTGACCGAGATTTTGGTCAGGGATGTCGGCGACTGAAGTTGTGCTTCAGACCGCAGCGATGATCGAAATTTCGATCGCGTATTTGGCCGCGGCCAGCTTCGTTTCGATCGTGGTGCGGCAGGGCGTGTTACCGGGCGAGACCCAGCTATCCCAGACGGCGTTCATGTCCGCGAATGTGCCGATGTCGGCGATGAAGACACCGGCCGACAGAATCTTTGTTTTGTCTGTGCCTGCCGCGGCAAGCAGCGTATCGATCTGCTGAAGGATTTCGGTCGTCTGATCGGTCACCGAACCGCCGGCTTTTTCGGTGGCGACCTGGCCGGACAGATAGACCGTATTGCCGTGAACAACGGCCTGACTCATGCGCGGGCCGACATTGATACGTTTGATGGACACGATAGACCTTTCAGCGTCTTGATGGATTGCGACGCCTATATAGACACTTGAAACGAATTTCATAAGCGGCGGGATTTATGCCCACGCCCGTGTCTTAAGTGGCGACGCAACAAACGAGTGGGCGCCGCAGTTGGTGGTGCAGAACGCAGATGAAAAGCGGCAGGAGGACGAAGGGGATGTTCCGATCGACGGTGCTCGCAATCCTGACGATAACGGCTGCGACGACGGGCGCACTTGCCCGGCCTGCCTCACTTGAGGGCAAATGGCGGCTCAACCCTGCGGAAACCGAATCGCTTCCGGGCGAGGAACAGCCGGCTGAACTGGTTATGGCAATCACCAAGGACGACGATCAGTCTTTTCGCTGGACCGTCTCGGTCAAGATGGCGAACGGCGAAGTCGGCTCGACCGGCTTTGTCGGCGCCATTGACGGGAAGCCCTATCCGGTGGCCGGCCGGCCGGGCAACACCTCCACCTTCAGCTGGATGCCCGACGGGTCGCTCAAACAAGTATCGCAGGGGGCGGGCGGCATCTCGGTCGAAACCTGCGGCTTCTCGGCGGATATGAAAAAAATGACCTGCAACGCCCGGCAAACGGATATGGCAGGCCGCGCGGTGGCCTATGTCGAAGTGTTCGATCGCCTCTAATTTGGATGGGTGGCTATTGTGCAGTGCAAAACAAATGATAAGCTCGGTCCAACACGATAAGGTTGCGGCATCGATATGAGTTCAAAGACGTCCCGCTCCGGCCTTCTGAGCAACTACGATTCGGGTGATTATTATTGCGAGCTTTTGGGCTCGGATACGACGCCCCACTCTGTCTTTGATGTCATCGAGCGGCAACTCTCGACGATCTCGGAAAAAGAACTGCGCAATCGCGCTGTCGCCGCCGAGAACGACATGTTCGACCTCGGCGTCACCTTTACCGTCTATTCTGAGAAAAGCGCGATCGACCGGGTCTTCCCATTCGATCTGATACCGCGTGTCCTGTCCGCCAAGGAGTGGACGGAGATCGAGGCCGGGATCAAGCAGCGCGTTGCGGCCATCAACCTGTTTCTGGCCGATATCTACGGCCCGCAGCATGTGCTGAAGGATGGCATCATCCCCAGCCATCTGGTGTTCGGCAATTCCAATTTCCGCAAGGAAATGCAGGGCGTCAAAGTCACCAACGGCGTCTATGTCGCGATTTGCGGCATCGATATCGTCCGCGATCAGGCGGGCCGCTTCCTCGTGCTGGAGGACAATGCCCGCACACCGTCCGGCGTTTCCTATGTCATCGAGAATCGCCGGATGATGCTGCGTGCCTGGCCGGAATTGTTCGACGGTCTGGGTGTGCAGTCGGTTGATTCCTACGGTCCGCGTCTGCGCCAGGCTCTGGCGGAAAGCTCACCTGGCGGAACGAACGACCCGCATATCGTGCTGCTCACCCCCGGCACTTACAATTCCGCCTATTTCGAACATGTGTTCCTGGCGCGCGAGATGGGAATCCCGCTTGTCGAAGGGCGCGACCTCACGGTCATCGACAGCCGAGTCTATTTGCGGACCATCGCCGGGCTTCGGCGCGTGGACACGATCTATCGCCGGATCGACGACGATTTTCTCGACCCGCGGGTTTTCCGAAAAGACAGTATTCTCGGCGTGCCGGGGCTGATGGAGGCCTATGTCGCAGGTAATGTTCAACTGGCCAACGGCGTCGGGACCGGTGTCGCGGACGACAAGGCGGTCTATGCCTATATGCCTAGGCTGATCCGCTATTACCTCAACCAGGAACCCATCCTGCCCAATGTCGACACGCATATTTGCGGCGAGCCTGAAGGGCTGGCATTCACGTTGGCCAACCTGGAAAATCTGGTGGTCAAGCCGGTCGGCGCCTCGGGTGGATATGGGGTGATGATCGGGCCGCGTTCCAGTAGGGCGGAAATCGAAGAGACGCGGGCCAAGATTATCGAAGACCCCAGCAACTTCATTAGCCAGCCGGTTGTCGGATTGTCGGTCTGCCCGACTTTGTGCGACGACGGGATCGAGCCGCGGCATGTCGATTTGCGACCTTTCGCCGTCACCGGTCGCGACACCTGGGTTCTGCCCGGCGGCCTCACCCGTGTCGCTCTGCGAAAAAATTCACTGGTCGTCAATTCGAGCCAGGGTGGCGGTTCCAAGGATACATGGGTCCTCTTTCCTGAGGCGGGTGAATAATGCTGCTCGCACGTCACGCCGAAGCTGCTTTCTGGATGGCGCGTTATGTCGAACGCGCCGAGAATCTGGCCCGCCTTCTCGATGTTCAACAGGTCTTCGCGAATGATTCGCGCGACCCCGCCTCATGGCGGTCGATGCTGTTGCTGAATTCGGACGAAGAGCGTTTTCTGAAGACGCATGAGACAGTAAGCCGGGCCTCGGTTACCCAGTTCTATGTCCTGGATCAGGAAAACCAGACCTCAATTATTTCGGCCGTTCATATGGCGCGGGAAAACGCGCGGGCGCTGCGGCCGCTGATTTCGACCGAGATGTGGACACAGCTTAATGTCTTCCATCGCAAGCTCTATGCGCTGACGCCGGCCGACCTGGGCGAGGCGCGTCTGCCGCGGACCTATGCGCTGGTTAAGGAAGGATGCCAGGCTCATACCGGTATCACTGACGGTACCTTCTTCCGCGACGAGAGCTGGTATTTTTATTGGCTCGGACGCTGGCTGGAACGGGCCGATCAAACGACCCGGCTGCTCGATATAAAATATCACCAGCTTTTGCCCCGCGGCGCCGATGTCGGTTCAGCATTCGATATCGGGCAGTGGAATTCGGTATTGCGCTCCGCTGCCGGCTACTATGCCTATCGGCGGGTTCATTCACGCGCCATGAGCCCGGGTACGATTGCAGGCTTCCTGTTGCAAAATCGCGCCTTCCCGCGCTCCGTTGCCTTGTGCATCAACGACATGGATCGCGGGCTGAACGAATTGCGCTCCCGCTATGGGCTGCGCGGAGGGACTGCCGCGTTAGAGCGTATCGACGAGTTGCAGGCCGAGCTGAACGGCCGCTCGATCGAGGGTATTTTGATCGCCGGTTTGCATGAGTTCCTCGATATGTTCCAGTCGACGCTGGGACTACTGGGCGGGGATATCGCGCGGGAATTCTTCCATCATGAAGAGCTGGTAACCCAGGGGGCGACGCAAAACCAGTAGCTGCCAAGCCCGGTCGAAGCGCTTTTGCCGAGCCCTACCGCGTCGTTCCAGCTTGCTCGAGCTTCATTAGAGACGTGAAACGCGCGACGACCTGCGGATGCAGCACCATGTCGTCGTCGTTCGTGATGACGCTGCCCAGTAAGTTTGCGCTGAACGTTACCGTGTCGCCGATCGCCAAAGTGTCGATGATTTTCCCAATCGGCGAGAAGGATTTGATGAGCGTGTCGTAGGATTTGTCGCTGTCCGTATTTTCCCAGGTCGTGACCGTGACACCGGGCGCTATTTCAAGTTCGAAGGACAGCGTTCCTTCCTGGGTCCTGGTACTTCCTTTGTAGACGCCCACCCAATCCTGCGCGGTATGGCTCAGCCCCATAAAGTTGTGAACGGCGATCTGCAGGTCGACGCGTATATATTTCCGCGCATCGACGCTTTTGCTCGCGCCATATTTCTTCCGGGCCTTTTCGATCAAGCGGATATAGTCGATTTCACGCTGCGGCAGGGGTGCATTTGCCGATGAGGTGATTGCGTCGGGGTCCATCTGGGCTTGGTTCGCCCTTTGGATATGCGCCTGCGTAGGCGGCTGGGTCTGCGCCGAAGCTGTCATGGCGCATAGAGGAACCATAGCGATAATCGGCAGCAATTTCCGCATTGGGTACTCTTAAGTCGCGATCAGACCCGAATTCTTGCCAATATACGCCGTCGCTGTCTGAAAAGCCCTATCGCTGCCAAACCCGTGCCGAATAGAATCATCGAACCCGGTTCCGGGGTTGATGCGACTTGGCCGCCGCCGCCGGTGAGCGAATAGGACGGAAGCGGGTCGTTGAATCCCACATAATTGACCTGCGCGCTGCCGGTATAGTTGTTCGCGATCAGCGCCCCATCAATGTGACCGTTCGAGAAATTGACCGTCGCCAGCGGCGCCAGCAAGGCGCCTTCGAAGGCGAGCGATCCCAGCGTCAGCGTCGTCGCGCTCCCGAAATTAAATAATACCTGGGTGTTGGCGAGCGACCCCAGGTTGAACGAGCCGCCGTTGAAATTCAGGCTGTTGCCGTTGACGTTGATGATCAACCCGGTCGGTGTAACCCCGTTGGCATTTGTAATATTAATACCGGTGATTGTCGCATCGTTGGCGACAGTCAAGTCGATGACGTTTAACCCGTTGCTGTTCAGAGTCAGGTTGATCGTGCCGCCCGCCGAACTGACGGCCGTCGCGCCGCTCAGCGCCGACAGGCTGCTCGATGCATTGGTGATGTCGGTCGAACTGCCGAATACGTCCAGCGGTGCGGACGCGGTCGCAGGACCGCCGCTGGTCTGTGCATTGGCCCAATAGGATGGGTCATGTACCTGGGTCGACGCGGTGACATAGACCGCCGCCGGGCTGGAGCCCCCGTTCGAACTCGCATTCAATGACGAATTTGCACCCGTCAGGTTCAGCGATCCGTTGATCGTGACACCGCTCGATAAATTCGTCGCGGCCCCGCCGACAAAAACATTGCCCCCGATTGAGCCGCTCTGATCGGTCAGGCTGCCGCCGACCACGAGATTTTGAATACCGCCGACGCCGTTGAGGTTGGCGTTGCCACCGACGAACGCATTGCCGTTGATTGAGCCGTAGGTCTGAGTCAGGTTGCCACCGACGATCATCGCCGATGGCCCGGGAATGCTGTTGCCGTTGATCGCGGAGCCGTTGACATAGGCGTTGCCGGCAACTGCAACCAATCCTTGGGTATCGGAAGATTGGAATGGCGCCGCCGCAGTTCCCAGATTGCCGAGCAGGAACATGTTGTATGTTCCGGCGATCGACTGGAGCGTGTCGTAGGGCGTCGCGAACGCGGATGGCGCCGCCAGTAACGCGGCTGCAACTGCAAATTTCAAAAGGTGTTTCGTGCGGCCCATGTCAAAATACCGTTGGTCGAAGCTACTTGGTGCAAGTTTATTTCATCGGCCGTTATCAGGGCGGAGTTGGTATCGTGCAGTCGATCCATAATGCCATTTTATGCAGCAAGAACCATGCCATGGCGATTAAGGCATTGATCGTTAGCGATATTATGACAGGCTGGTCAGCAAGGCAATGTTACTATGTAAAGCTTTCTGACAGGCCTTTAAACAGGGCACGATTGGGAAATCGAACAGTAATTGTCTAAGTAAAAATACCGGCTACGGGAGTCATCGTCGTCGGCTATTCCGCGATGGTGCCGCCTTCCGATCAGAGGTATCAAAATCTTCGGTCACCTGGGTTGGGATAGAGGGGAAAGAATGATGGAGTTCGAGACGCTGGTAACGGGATGGAAGTTTCTCGAGGCACCGCGGGCCGATGCGCATGGCAATCTCTATTTCACCGACGTCACAATTGGCGGCCTGCATAAGCGGTCGCCGGACGGACGGATCCAAAGCTTCCTCGAAGGCCGCACCTGGATCGGGGGCCTGGCCTTCAACGACGACGGCGCAATCGTCTGCGCGGGCCGCAAGGACATGATCCTGTTTTATGAAAAGATCGGTGAAATCCGCACGCTTCTTAGCGAGCTAGACGGTCAACCGGTGGGTGCCGTCAATGACATGTATCCCGATGGGCAGGGTGGGATCATCGCCGGCCTGATCGACGCCAAGAATGTCGGCGCCGGACGCCCGGCTGAGCCGCGTCCGATTATCAGGCTCGATCCGTCGGGCAAGGTCACGCGCTTGTGTGAAGGAATCGGTGTGCCGAATGGCATCGGTTTCAGCCCGGACGGGCGCCGGCTCTATTTATCGGAAAGCTACAAGGCGCTTTGGGTCTTCGACGTCAACTCGGACGGCGGCCTCGAAAACAAGCGCCTGTTCGCCGACATCAAAGACGCGGACGGGCTGGCGGTCGATGCCGAAGGCAATGTCTGGGTGGCTCGTTTCGATTCGTGGGGCGTTACTCGCTATCACCCGGATGGCGACGTGGTGGAGCATGTGAAGGTGCCGGTTAAGGAGGCACAGAGCGTTTCCTTCGGCGGCGAGGATCTCAAGGACCTTTATATCGTTACCGGCAGCAGCTATGCGAACCCGAACAACCTGACCGAACTTACCGGCACGATCTTCCGCGGTCGTAGCGATGTTCCAGGGTTGCCCTTGCCGCTCACCCGGTTCCGCTGAGATTTCAGGCTAGCCGCGCCCTCAACCGCGGTGCCGCGAAATCGAGGAATGCACGAAGTTTCAGCGGTACGCGCCGCCCGCCCGCATGGAGCAGGTTGATGGGCTGCGGTGGGGGTTCGAAGTCTTTCAGCAAGATTTTCAGCGCGCCTGCGCGGACGGCCTCGGCGGTTTGATAGGACAGCAGGCGCGTGATTCCGACCCCGGCAATTGCGGCGTCGACTGCTGCCTCTGCGGTCGAAACGAACAGTCTGGCGCGGATCGGAACTGCCCTTTCCGATGCGCCATACCTGAATCGCCAGATATCCGTCGCCCCAAGAACGTCAGACCCGATGCAGTCGTGTCGGTCGATTTCCGTTGGATCGGTCGGTGTGCCGTTTTCTTCCAGATAGCTTGGGCTCGCGCAGACGACCCGCCGCATGGCGCCGACCCGCGTTGCTATCAGGCTGCTGTCGGGCAAAGGACCGATGCGGACCGCCAGATCGATATGCTCTTCGGCCAGGTTGATGTTGCGGTCCGACTGGACCATCCGGATGTCGATCCTGGGATAGGCTTTCAGGAACTCGCAGATGATCGGCAGCACATGCAGCCGCCCGAACACGATCGGCGCGGTAATGGCCAATTCGCCTCTGGGTTCCTGATATTCGCCCGATGCTGCACGTTCGGCCTCGCCGATATCCTCCAATATGCGCTTACAGGCCTCGATATAGACTCCGCCGGCATCGGTTAGTGTGATTCGGCGGCTCGACCGCATGATCAATGTGGTTCCCAGATGGGCCTCAAGCTCCGAGATCCTGCGGCTGACAGTGGTCAGCGCAATCCCCAGCCGACGCCCGGCAGCCGACATCCCGATTTATGAAAGGTGGTATCTTCCCAATATCAATCGAGGAGTTCTCCGATGGGCCGTCCACCATTGCCCCCGTTCACTGCCGAAACTGCCGCGGTCAAAGTTCGGTTGGCCGAGGATGCCTGGAATTCGCGCGACCCCGCCAAGGTCGCGCTTGCTTATACTGAGAACAGTCTATGGCGGAACCGCGCTGAATTCCTGCGCGGACGAGCGACGATCGAGGCGTTCCTGACACGCAAATGGAGTCGGGAATTGGATTACCGGCTGGTCAAGGAACTGTGGGCTTTCCATAGAAACCGCATCGCCGTTCGTTTTGCTTATGAATGGCACGACGACAGCGGCCACTGGTTTCGCAGCTATGGCAATGAGAATTGGGAATTCGACGCGGAGGGGCTGATGCGGCTGCGCATTGCCAGTATCAACGACATCCCTGTGGCTGAAAGCGATCGCAAGCTCCACTGGCCGCTCGGTCGGCGACCGGACGATTTTCTGTCGCTCGGCGAACTCGGGTTGTGAGGGCGTCATGGCGACCTATTCCAGCGACGTCGGATTTACCCCCTCGGTAAAGTCTGTCCAGACCCGTAAGGGTTCGCGCCGTGCCTATGAACAAATGGAGGAGGGCGGATCATGGCGAGCAGCGATAACGCCCGACCTCGCCGATTTCATCGCGGCACAGAGCAGCGTCTTTTTGGCAACGGCGAGCGCGGAAGGGCAGCCCTATATCCAGCATCGCGGTGGACCGGCCGGCTTTCTGCATGTGCTGGACGGCAAGACCATCGCCTTCGCCGACTTTGCCGGGAATAGGCAATATATTACCCAGGGCAATCTGGCGGAAAACCCAAAGGCCTTCCTGTTCCTGATCGACTATGCTCATCGCCGGCAGATCAAGATCTGGGGTGAGGCGCGAGTAGTGGAGGGGGATGGCGATCTGACCGCGAAGCTGATGCCGCAGGGCTACAGGGCGCGGGCTGAGCAGGTCATCCTGTTTACGGTCGCTGCGTGGGATGCGAACTGCCCGCAGCATATTCCTCAGCGATTCGAAGCGGCTGACGTGGCGGCGGCTCTAGCGGAGAAGGACAGGTTGATCGCGGCACTCGAGGCGGATCTCAAAGTGCTGCGCGACTTGAAATCAGCGGCCTAGCCGCCTCTTCTTCTTGACGGGGGCCTCTTCTTCTTCCCGAAGCAGAATGTCTTCGGACTCGCAGCACGTCTCCCAGTCCTTATAGGTGACGGCCTTGTCATAGTCGTGAGTATGGACGATTGCGCCGTTATCCACGGCCCAGCCCTCTTCGCGGGCGGCAACCTCGAATGGGCACGGATGCAGGATGAAATCGCGCAGCCGGTCCATCTCATCGGGGTGCTTCAGGAACAGACGCACATAGTCGATCGCCTCAAGCAGGCGCTTACGATCGGCTACCAGTCCGGTGTCGGCGAACGCGTTCAGCGGTTCCGATGCGGCAACTTTGCCCCAGCGGCTCGCGATGTCGCGTGCCTCTTTTTCGCTAATGCCCATTGTTCCGTATGCTCAGGTTAAACAGGTTGTCCGCACAGCGGGTCTATAAATAATCCCATAGACTGCGGTTCGAAAGCCCCTCTGCTTGTGCAAAGCACATATGCGCCGCGTCATCGGGCCGCTACCCAGGCTGAGGTGCCGATGATAGCGCCGCTTCCAGCCTGCTCCAGGCAAGTTCCGAGCCCGGGATGCCGAAGCGTAAGACACTAGGCCTTTCGGCAAATGGCCGAGCCAATATTCCCGCGCGGCCCAGTTTTTCGAACCAACGGCCGGCATCCGGCCTTTCGGCCAGCCGAAACAGCGGCGTCCCTCCCAATAAGGTGAAGCCTGCCCAAGTCAGAAATCGGTCAAGCCTCTGGGCATCCGCCGTCAGGCGCTGGGTCGCCTCACTCAGCCAGGCGCTATCGGCCAACGCCTGCCGCCCGATTGCGATCGCCGGACCTGAGATCGCCCATGGCCCCATCGCTGAGCGCAACCTGGCGCCGATCGCGGGCGAGGCTATGGCAAATCCGAGGCGCAGACCGGCGAGGCCGTAAGTTTTGCCAAATGATCGCAGGATGATCGCGCCGTCCGTGGGAAACAACGTTGCTAGGCTCGCACCGGGGCGGATCACATCCATGAAGGCTTCATCGACAACCAACAGCCCACCGCGGGCGGCGAAAGACTGCGCGCTCGCCAGCAGCAGGTCGGGCGAGATGGTTCTGCCGTCCGGGTTGTTTGGATTGACGATAACCCCAACGTCGCAGCCTTCGATATCCAAGAGCGTTCGGGCCGAGACAATCTCTGCCCCGGCCGCGCGCCAGCATTGCTCATGCTCGCCGTAAGTCAGCCCCAATATACCCACCCGGCGAGCCGGAAATAGGTGTGGCAGCCATTGAATGATCGCCTGCGTCCCTGATGCGGGAACGATATCTGCTGAGAGCGGCGCGCCATAGGCCGTGCGGGCCACCGCCTCCAGAGCCGCTATTTCTGCCGGTTCGGGCAACCGAGACCAGGCCGAGCCCATAACCTCTCCGATCGGGTACGCGATGGGGTTGATGCCGGTCGAAAGATCGATCCATGGTTCCGGCGCATCCGGGTGCATCCGCCGCGCAGCATTGATGTTGCCGCCGTGATACCATGGCGCTTCCGCAACTTCCGATATCGCCGCCCTATTATCCATGCATCTTCTATCCACGATCGCGCTGGTCGTCGCCGCGCTGCCGCTCGAGGCGGCCATCGGCTATCCGCCTTTTCTCTACCGCGCGATGGGTCACCCTGTCACCTGGATGGGCGCATTGCTGGACAGGTTGGAAGTCGAACTCAACCGGCCGGGAGATCCGCCCGCTCGCCGTCGTCTGTTGGGTATAGCGGCCTTACTGGCGCTGTTGGCGACGACGATAAGCGCCGCTGCAATCTTTACGTGGATCGTTTCGTTCCGCGCAATCGGCATGGTGCTGAGCGTCGTTGCCGCCACCAGCCTGATCGCCCAACGCAGCCTCTACGACCATGTCCGCTCCGTCGCCGATGCGCTGGACGGCGAAGGGCTGGAGGCAGGGCGCAAAGCCGTGTCGATGATCGTCGGCCGCAACACACAGGCACTGGATCACGCGGGGGTGTCCCGTGCGGCCATCGAGAGCTTGGCTGAGAATTTCTCCGACGGTGTCGTCGCCCCCACTTTCTGGTTGGCCTTGGGTGGTCTGCCGGGGGCGGCGGCCTACAAGGCGAGCAACACCGCCGATTCGATGATCGGGCACCTGACGCCGCGCTATGCCGCTTTCGGCTGGGCCGCGGCAAGGTTGGACGATGTACTGAACCTGCCGGCATCGCGTCTCGCCGCACTATTCATCGTTGCGGCCGGGGCGCTTACCGGCGGGGCATACCGGGGCGCCTGGGAAAGCGTACGGCGCGACGCTTCTCGGCACCGCTCGCCCAACGCCGGCTGGCCCGAGGCGGCTATGGCCGGCGCACTCGGTCTGAAACTCGGCGGTCCGCGAATCTATGGCGACGAGACGGTGGACGACGCCTTCATGGGCGATGGGCGGCGCGACGCCACGACTGCCGATATTCGAGCCGCGCTGCGCCTATTCCAGGCGGCCTGCATCACTCAATGGCTTGTGCTGGCGGCCCTCTATCTTCTCATCGCGCGATGGTGATCAACCGCTCGATGTCGATATGGCGGCTTAAGTGCGCCGCCAGGGCATCAAGAACCCGGTCGATTTCCGCCTCATAGCCGATATTTCCCGTGCTGCCGCCCAACCAGCCGATCCAGGCGGAACGTTGAAGGTCGTCGACGAACAGCCCATGCACATAGGTCCCGTGAATGCGCCCATCGGCCGAGACTGCCCCATCCATGCGGCCGTCGGCGAAACGCAGTAGCGGTCTTTCGCAGTCGGCACCGGCTGTCCGCCCCACATGCATTTCATATCCGCGGAACGAAACGCCGTCGCCATTTGAGGTTCCGGTCACCTCGGTCAGGGTTTTGTCGCCGCTGAGTACGGTCTCGATATCCAAGAGGCCCAGACCCTCCGCACTGCCCGGCGGTCCTTCGATGCCCTCGGGATCAGCCACGATGCTGCCCAGCATCTGGTACCCGCCACAGAGTCCGAGAATTTTTCCGCCGCGCCGTGCATGGGCCTGAAGATCGATATCCCAGCCATTGCGCCGGAAATCGGCGAGATCGGCCAGAGTCGCCTTCGACCCCGGCAGGATCACAAGATCGGCATCGCCGGGCAGCGGTTCTCCCGGCTGAACCATGACCAGCCGCACCGACGGTTCCAGCTTAAGCGGGTCCAGATCGTCGAAATTGGCGATATGCGCCAGGCGCGGGACAGCGATTGTGATCGCGCCGTCGCTGTCGGTGCCGCGTTTATCCAGCGCTACCGCATCTTCGGCCGGCAGCCATCCGGCCTCGCGGAAATAGGGGATCAGGCCCAGGGCCGGCCAGTCGGTATGGCCGGTGATGATGTCCATGCCGGCAGTGAACAGGGCCGGGTCGCCGCGGAATTTATTGACCAGAAATCCGGCGATCATCGCGCTGTCGGCCGGGTCGATGACGGTCTTGGTGCCGACGATTTGGGCGATCACCCCGCCACGGTCGATGTCGCCAATCAGGATTACCGGCACATCCGCCGCGCGGGCGAAGCCCATATTGGCGATATCGTTCGCCCGCAGATTGACCTCAGCCGCGCTGCCGGCGCCCTCGACCAGCACGATATCGGCCTGATCTTTCAGCCGTACGAAGCTTTCGATGATTGTGGGCAGAAGCCCGGTCTTCATCCCCTGGAAATCGCGCGCCGTCGCATTGCCCACGACCTGGCCTAGGACCACGACCTGCGAGCCAATATCGCTTTGCGGCTTCAGCAGCACCGGGTTCATATCGACCGATGCCGGAATGCGGCATGCCCGCGCCTGCAACGCCTGCGCCCGGCCGATCTCCCCGCCGTCGGCGGTGACTGCGGCGTTGTTCGACATATTCTGCGGCTTGAACGGCCGCACGGTCAGGCCGCGGTTGGTCAGCGCTCGGCACAGCCCGGCGACGATCAGCGACTTTCCGACGTCCGAGCCCGTACCCTGGAACATGAGCGCCTTGGCGGTCAAAACTCGATCCCGACCTGGGCTTTCACCCCGGCAGCGAAATGATGCTTCACCAGCCCCATCTCGGTCACCAGATCGGCGATTTCGATCAACTCCGGCTTCGCGTTGCGCCCGGTCACGACGATGTTGAGATCGGACCGCCGTTTGCCCAGCGCGCTCACAACCTCGTCCAGCGGCAGATAGTCGTAACGCAGTGCGATGTTGAGTTCGTCCAGCACCAGCAGCCGAATCGTCGGATCGTTCATCAGCTTGCATGCCATGTCCCAGGCCCGCGTGGCGGCGGCGATATCGCGTTGGCGGTCTTGCGTCTCCCAGGTGAAGCCCTCGCCCATCGTATGCCACTGGATCAGGTCCGAAAACCGCTCCAGCGCATGCTTTTCTCCGGTGTGCCAGGCACCCTTGACGAATTGTACGACGCCGACCGGCCAGCCGTGGCCCAGTGCGCGAAGGGCCAGGCCGAAGGCCGCCGTCGATTTGCCCTTGCCAGGCCCGGTGTTGACCATCAGCAGTCCCTTAGCCGTGATCGTCTTGGACGCGACTTCGGCATCCTGCACCTGCTTGCGCTTGGCCATCTTGGCCGCGTGGCGGCGATCTGCGTCAGTCGGTTCGGTCATGTCGCGTCCTGGACTTCGGTCGGTTCAAAGAACATGCAAACGTCCTGACGGGCAAGCTGGACGTCAGCCAGTCCACGCCGCTTGGTAGAACACGACACGATAGCCGTCGGGGTCTTCGAACGTCGCGCCGCCGCGATCCCAATAGGGATTGAAGGACGTGACGGGATCGAACCCGGCTTTGCGCATGCGCCCAACCGCTGCAGACCATTCGGCGGCATCGGGCAAGTAGAAAACCAGTAGATTGTCCTGCGTCGGCGCGCACCCTGCATCATGTTCGTGCGCCCGGGTGAATTCGAAGTGATAGGGTGCGCCCGGACGTCCGAGCATCATCCCGTCGAAGCCTTCGTGGTCCTGGAAACGGTAAAGCAGGGTCAGGCCCAGACCCTGTCCGTAAAACTGCAGTAGGGCTTCAAGATCGTCGCTCGCTCGTGCGACGCGCAATGTCGGGAATCTGGATAGCGAAATGTCTTTTGTTGCACTCATGGTGCGAAGTCCATCGCTTGACCTAAAGGTTCGCTGTTACCGTAAACCGCACGGAAAGCGGTTCCAGCGGATGGATTTGGTAGTCGTTGACACCAGCGGCGCCATATTTGGCGGCCTCGGCGACATTGATATTGGTGGCGTAGTAGAACTCTGACGCATAGGCCTTCTGGTTGAACAGATTGAAGATCGCAACCTGCAGTTTCAACTTGTCAGTAAATCTATATCCGATATCGACGTTGGTTTCGCTATAGCCGCCGCCTCGCGGATTGGCCGGACCGTCCGCCAGCGGATAGGGACCGAGGATCCGCATCTCTGCGCCGCCGAACCAGGGAGCGAGATTGTCGATGATTGCGCCGAACGACAGCGTGAAGCTCGGGGCGTTGGCGATATAGGCGCCGCCCGCGATTTGATAGAAGTTCTGCAACGTCGCCTCGTTCTTGAAGAAGCGGGCCTTGGCGACTGCCACGTCTGTATTGAGCTCGAGCCAGTCGAAGGGATGATATTGAGCCGACAGCTCAAAACCCTGGCGGCGGCTTGGCGCAGTCGCTTGATCTATGCCTGCGTCCTGGTCGTAGCTTTCCTCCGACCCGTAATCCTGCCTGAAAAGGGCAAGTTGTATCTGCAAGCCGCGGATCGAGGCGTTGCGAATGCCGAATTCCTCGCCATAGGTTCGAGCAAGCAGAGGCACGCGTCCGACCGAGAATGACACGCCCTGCACCGGAGCCGTGCCGAGGACGCCGCGAATGTCGTCAGAATGATAGCCCTTTCCGGCGCTGACATAGAACTCGGTATCGTACCAGGGCCCGATGGTCATGCTGCCTTTGGGCTGGAATAGAAATGCCTGGGACGAACCGTTGAAACCGGTAATCATGCTGCGATCGCTGGCGCCTGCATAATCCTCGCGTACGCCGATCGTCGTCCGCAGCCAATTCAGCCATCGTGTCGTATTCGACAGATAGGGCGCGATATCGTCGATATTCACCAGATCGGCCGTGCAGGCATGGAAGCCGATGGAATAGTCGCCCTCGCCGTCGTTGCAATAATCTAGGTCTACCCGCTGGCGCGTGTGACGGCGGTCGACATATTCGCTGTCATAACGTTCCTGTACGCCGAACGTCGTATTGGAATCGATGTCGCCGAAGGTCAGGCTGCGGGTAAAGGCGACCGCGCCGCCGAAACTGTCTCGGGTTTCGTCCTGCTGTTCCTGATCGCCGTTCACCGGGTCGTTCAAAAAATGCGTGAAATCATTCCACAGCACCTGGGTGCTATGGACGGCATAGAGGTTGGCCGCCAGCTTCCAGTCGTCGCCGGTGACGTCGTAATGGCCTGAAAGGCTCCAGCGGCTCGATTGCGCGCCATCGGTGGGGTCGAGCGTGCCGTAAAAGCCGATAAGTCCGCTCCGAATGGCGCGTAACGGCTGATCCGTGGATAAGCGGCCTTGGCCTTTATAATACATCGCCGTGACGCTATAGCCATCGACGTCCGTGCCCTGGCTATAGCGGGTTGTCAGTCCGATTTTGCGGAAATTGTCGGGATGGGTATAGGGCCCGTCCACCCGGCTGACATCGGCTGCACCCAACAGCTTGCCGCCATTGTCGAAGTGCAAAGTCCCGCCCGCGAAGATTTCGTCGTCGCCGAGAGTCCCCGCGCTCGCCGATATCTGATTCGGCAGATCGTTCAGCAGCCGCATATGCTCTGAACCCACCGAGCCGAAATCACCCAACTCCGCGAAATACGGACCCTTGGTGAAATCCACACCGGCGAGGATCTGCGGAATCACGAAGTTCAGGTCGCAATAGCCCTGGCCATGCGCGTTGCTCGGCCGGTTGACCGGCATGTCGTCGACGAAATTGGCGAAATCGATTCCGTGGTCGAGATTCACGCCGCGTAGCAGATATTGATAGGCCTTCGCCTCGCCGGAATGCACCGTCACGATCAATCCCGGCACGCTCTCCAGGAGTTGGCCGACACGATAGACCGGGCGCAGCTGGAGTTCTTCCTCGGTGACCGAGCCCTGGCTTGCGGTCTCCGCCTTTCCGATCAAGTTGGTGCGCGAGGACGTAACGACGATTTCTTCAAGCTTCGGTTTGTCGGCGGGTGCTGCAGAATCGGCTTCTATACCCGCGGCCTGGGCGATTGCCGATACAAGCAGAAAGACTGCAAATCCGATCGGAACGGGGACGATGAAACGGTAGGACATGTGCAATGGCCTCGCGGCTACGTGACATGTCACCACGAACCAAAGCCCGTCCGCCGCCTGCACCCAAGCAAGCTGCGATCGTTCCCCATCGGTGCACCCCGCCCAATGTGTCCGTGCATGACCACGACCGACGGCAGGTCTCCTGGCTCGCGGGTCACGGCCTTGCATCGCCTTCCCGGTTCCCCAGTGGCTGAATGATGTTCGGCTCGCCGCTTACAGTTGCGGGGGCAGCCGCGGCATTGGGGGTGCCCCGTACCGCGTTCCCTTTTGATCCCCAGAGGGAACCGTCACGCTCAGGCTATACACAAATTGCAATGCGTCAATCCAGATGCCCTAGCTGCCACTTCACGAAAGTTGACAGCATGGCACGTGTAGCCGCAAACAAGGCGCTGGTCCGAAGGTCCCTCCGACAAGAGGGTGAAACGGGAATACGGACGGCGCGGGGAAACCCGGGCCGGGACCGAGCTGCCCCCGCAACTGTGTGTGGTTAGCCGAACGCCGAATTTGCCACTGGAGCGCGACTTGCGTCGAATTCCGGGAAGGCGGCGCCAGGCCGTGATCCACAAGCCAGGAAACCGGCCGGCGGACCAGATCTGACGCGACGGGCGGGGTGCCCCGACGTGGTTCGGTGTCGCCAATTCTCAGGCGCACCCGGATTCGGCCGGCATTGCACCCAAGCTCGAGAGGTTTTGGCATGCAGGCAATGGCGAAAATTCCGGTCACCATCGTTACCGGCTTCCTGGGGTCGGGTAAAACCACGCTTATCCGCCATGTGCTAGAGAATGCGCGCGGCCGCAGGCTTGCCCTCATTATCAATGAATTCGGCGACGTCGGTGTCGATGGCGCGATTCTCAAATCCTGTGGCATCGATACCTGCCCTGAGGAAAATATCGTTGAACTCGCCAACGGATGCCTCTGCTGTACAGTGGCCGACGATTTCATCCCGGCGATCGAGGCGTTGCTGGCTCGCGTACCGCAGCCCGAGCATATTGTGATCGAGACATCGGGGTTGGCCCTGCCGAAGCCGCTGGTCAAGGCTTTCGATTGGCCGGGCATCCGAACCCGCGTCACCGTCGACGGGGTCATCGCCGTTGTCGACGGCGCGGCCGTGGCCGACGGCCGTTTCGCCGACGACCCGGTCAAGCTGGCGGCTCAGCGCGCTGCCGACAGTTCTATCGACCATGAAAACCCGCTGGAGGAAGTCTATGAGGACCAACTGCTGTGCGCCGATTTGGTGGTGCTGAACAAGGCCGACCTGATGACGCCCGAGGGGATGAAGCGCGTAGCCGCCGAAATCCAGGCAACCGTGCCGCGGGCGGTCAAAATCGTTGAAACCCGTGAGGGCCGTATCGACCCGGCAATACTTTTGGGACTGGGCGCCGCGGCGGAGGACGACCTGGCGGCGCGTCCCTCCCACCACGACGCGGAGGAGGGGCACGATCACGACGATTTCGAAAGTTTCGTGGTCGATATCGCCGCCACCGCTGATCCCGCCGCGCTGTTGACCCATCTGGCCTCGATTGCCGAGCGGTTCGACGTGCTGCGCATGAAAGGCTTCATTGAGGTCGCGGGCAAGCCGATGCGCCTTTTGGTCCAGGGTGTCGGCCAGCGCTTCCGCCAGCAATTCGATCGGCCCTGGGCTTTGGGTGAGGATCGGCGGGGCCGCTTGGTCGTCATCGGCGAAAAGGGCCTTGATCGCGCGGCCATCGTCGCGGCGCTGGGGGGCTGAGGCTCGACCGATGCATATGCTGCGCGTCGAATCCCGGTCGATCGATGGCACGGCGGAGGCCGTCGACCTCGATCAGACGCCGGCCGATATCGTTGCGCTGTCCTTCACCGACACGGATCTTTCCGTTTTATCTGCCGCCTGGGAGGCACATCGAGAAGCGCTTCCCAGTCTGCGCCTCGCCAATCTGACGTCGTTGCGCCATCCCTTCTCAGTCGATCTCCATCTCGAGAAAGTCGTCGCCAAGGCGCGTTTCGTGCTGGTGCGGCTGCTGGGCGGAAAGGATTACTGGCGCTATGGCGTCGATGAGTTGGCGGCGCTCTGCCGCGCCCGCGGCATCCATCTCGCGATAATCCCGGGTGATCACCGCGAGGATGCTCGGCTGGACGAAGCCTCGACACTGCCGATCGAAACCCTGCGGCAGATCTGGTCCTATTTTTCGTCAGGTGGCGCGGAGAATATCGGCGCCTGTCTCAATTTTGCCGCCGGTCACTTTTATGATCGGCCCCCTGCGCCGGCGCCAATCGAGGTGCAATCGTTCGGTGTTTTCGAGGCGGCGCAGCAGTCTAATCCGCATGCACACTCAGCGCTCATCGTTTTCTATCGCGCCTGGATGCTCGCCGCGGACACTGCCCCGGTCACTGCCCTGGCGGACGCCTTGGCGGCCCGAGATTTCAAGGTCACTTCGGTCTATGTCACCAGCCTGAAGGATACTGCGACGATCGCGCCTCTGGCAGATCTGATCAAGACTGAAAAGCTAGACGTTATCCTCAATCTGACGGCCTTTTCTGCCGGCCTCGATGGTGGCGGGTCTGTGCTCGACCTGGCTGATGTCCCGGTTTTTCAGCTGGTGCTCAGTGGCGGGGGGCGGCAACAATGGGCCGATTCCCAGCGCGGGCTTGGCCCTGCCGATCTCGCGATGAATATCGTTCTGCCCGAATTCGACGGGCGCATCATCGCCGGTGCGATCTCCTTCAAGGGCGAGGCGGGGCGCAGCGAGGCTCTGGAATTCACCCGGTTGGTTCACCAACCTGAAGCGGGCGGCATCGCCCATGCTGCCGATCTTGCGCTCAGTTGGGCTAGGCTACGCGGCACGCCCCGCGCCGAACGGCGGCTGGCCTGTATCCTGTCGGACTATCCTGCCAAGGGCGGTCGTACCGGATATGCGGTCGGGCTGGATACCCCGCGCAGCGTCGTCGCGATTGCGGACCGGCTGAGGCGGGAAGGTTACGACATCGATTTGCCGGATGACGAGGCGGCGCTCGTCGCGGCGCTATCGACCGGGGAAACGACCACAGTCCTCGGCGTCGACGCGTATCGGCGATTACTGGCCGAACTGCCAGCCGAATTCATCGCGCAGGTCGATGCCGCCTGGGGTGCGCCGCCAGACGACGCATCCGCTCGGGACGGCGCCTTCCATTTCCGTATCGTGCGTGCCGGCAATCTGCTGGTCGCAGTCCAGCCGGATCGCGGCGATGTCGGATCGCGCAAGCCCGACTATCACAGCCCGCTGCTGCCGCCCCGCCACGGCTATGTCGCCTTTTACTTGTGGCTGCGGTCGGTCGAGAGCGTTCACGCTGTCATCCATTGCGGCACTCATGGGACGCTGGAATGGCTGCCGGGCAAGGCGGCGGCCCTGTCCGAAAGCTGCGCTCCGCGCGCGGTATTAGGACCGGTGCCGCTGATCTATCCCTTCATTGTCAATAATCCGGGCGAGGCCGCCCAGGCAAAGCGGCGCGCCGCCGCCGTCACCATCGGGCATCTGACGCCACCCTTGACAATGGCCGGTTCTCACGGTGTCGCATCCGAATTGGAGGGGCTTTTCGACGAATATTCCGAGGCCCAGTCGCTTGACCCGCGGCGTGCTGCGCGTTTGGCCGAACTGATCATGGCCCGTGCCCATGACACCGGCCTGGCGGCCGAATCGGGCATCGCGCCGGACACAGAGGTCGCCGAAGCGCTGATCAAGCTCGACGCCTGGCTGTGCGATCTCAAGGACATGCGTGTCGGCGACGGTCTGCATGTTTTTGGGACCGCTCCCGATGCGGAGCGCCGACGTGAAACCGCAGCCTCTCTCGCCGCGGTCAGCGGGGCAGGCGATACCGGCGTAATCGAGCAACTGCTCGACGATTGCGGCGAGGCCGAGATACGGGGGCTGCTGACCGCGCTCGATGGCGCATTCGTGCCGCCGGGTCCTGCAGGTGCGCCTGCGCGGGGGCGCACGGATGTACTGCCCACTGGGCGCAATCTGTTCAGCATCGACCCACGCGCCGTACCCACACGTACGGCTTGGGAAATTGGCAGACGTACAGCCGAGGAACTGCTGACTCGCCACGTACAGGATCAAGGCGAATGGCCTCGACGCATCGTGCTCGACATCTGGGGCAGTTCTACGATGCGCACCGGCGGCGACGACCTGGCGCAGGCCTTCGCCTTGTTGGGCGTGCGGCCGCGCTGGGACGCCGGATCCAACCGGGTAGCAGGATTCGACATATTGCCGCTGGCTGCGGTGGGCCGCCCGCGCGTCGATGTGACACTGCGAATATCCGGTCTGTTTCGTGACGTCTTCCCCGGCCAGATCGTGTTGTTCGACGCTGCGGCTCGTGCAGTCGCGGCGCTGGAAGAATCGACGGAAGACAATCCTTTGGCCGCCAGCGTGCGGGACGACGGCGATGCAGGACGGCGGGTCTTCGGCACTGCTCCGGGGCAATATGGCGTTGGTGTCTCACGCCTGCTCAATTCCGGAGATTGGCAGGAGCGGACCGCATTGGGCGTGGCCTATCTCGACGCGACCTCGCACGCCTATGGTCATGATGCCGAGGGCGTCCCCGCCGCGCCCGACTTTCGCGATAGGGTCGCCGGGGCCGACGCCTTTGTCCATGTACAGGATCTAGCGGATCAGGATGTGCTCGGCGCCGATGCTTTCGCCGAACATGAGGGCGGTTTTGCCGCCGCCGCAGCGTCGCTGGGCAGCAATCCCGCGCTCTACCATGCCGATACGACCGCGCCGGATGTCTCCAAAATCCGCACGCTGCGCGAGGAAGTGGCGCGGGTGCTGCGGGCGCGGGCGACGAACCCGCGCTGGCTGGCCGGCCAGATGCGCCATGGCTATCGCGGTGCGGCTGAGATCGCCGAATCCGTCGATAATTTCTTCGCCTATGCCGCTTTGACCGACGTAACGGCGAACCGCCAGTTCGACCTGCTGTTCGACGCCACTCTGGGGGATGAGAGCGTCCGAGCCTTCCTGGCCGACGCCAATTTCGCTGCCGCTCGCGGCATGGCCGACAAGTTCGATGAGGCGATCCGCCGGGGTTTGTGGACAACGCGCCGCAACTCGGTCGCGCCGATCCTGGCAGGTCTCAAGGATGCGGCAGAGTGAATGCCCCCGCCATCAAAGGCTGGTGCCCCGGCGTGCTGAGCCCGATGGAAAGCGGCGATGGGCTGATTGTCCGCCTGAAACTCACCGGGGGCATTGTGCCCCTCGATCTGGCGGGCCAAATCGCCCAATGGTCACGCCGTTGGGGCAACGGCCAGATCGACCTCACCGGCCGCGCCAATCTTCAGTTGCGCGGCGTAACCTCGGAAAACCTGCCCGATCTGCAGGATGCGATCGCGGTCGCCGGTCTGCTGGACAAGGACCCTAGCGGGGAAGCCGTGCGCAATGTGATCGCCAGTCCCCTTGCGGGGCTCGATTCCGACGCGGTTCTGGACATCCGCCCGATTGTCGCCGAGCTTGAAGCAAGGCTGGCCGGCGATCCCGCACTTCACAAACTGCCGGCGAAATTTTGTATCGCCGTGGATGACAGCGGCCGCCTCGGCCTCGTCGATGTGCGGGCCGATATCGGGTTTGAGGCCGTTCGCACTGACAATGGTCCGGCGTTCGTGGTTCGCCTGGATGGCGCAGCGGATGACCGTTTCGGTCCGATAGCGCCGGAGGGTCTCGTTGCCGTCGCCGCCGCGCTGGCTGCGTCTTTCTTGACCGGTCGAGCGAAGCGGATGCGCGAACATGTTGCGCGCGTCGGTGCCATAAATATCGCTCACGATGCGGCCTTGACCGCTTTCCACACGTCGTCCTTAAGGGGTTGTGCGCCTCAAGACTGCACGGTTCTCAGCGTCACTCTCGCTTTCGGCCGCATCGCAGCAGAAGAATTGGCTCATCTCGTGAACTGTGCGGCAGAGATCGGCGTGACCGAGCTCCGTCTTACACCTTGGCGTTCAATCCTCATCCCACTGCCGTCCATTTGTGCAGTGAAAATACTGTCGGCGGCATTGGCAGAATCCGGGCTGATCCTAGACCCCGAAGATCCTCGCCGACGGGTCGCTGCCTGTGTCGGTGCGCCGGCCTGTCTGAACGCGACGACTGATGTGCGCGGCGATGCCGCGCGATTGGCGGCTTTAGTCGATGTCGGGACCCTCCTGCATGTCTCCGGCTGCGCCAAGGGCTGCGCCCATCCGCGGGCCGCGACGGTTACACTTACCGGGCGCAATGGCAGCTACGATCTCGTGCATAACGGTTCTCCCTCGGATTCGCCGTCTCTGACGGGGCTGACGCTGGACGAAGCGGCCGCGCATCTGCGACAGATCACGGCGGATAAAACACAAGGCGGAACGGCGTGACCAAAGCCCAGGACTATATCAAGGACGGCGCGGAGATTTATCGCAGGTCATTCGCCATTATCCGCGCCGAGGCCGATTTGAAGCGCTTCACGCCCGAGGAGGAACGGGTCGCGGTGCGTATCATCCATGCCAGCGGAATGGTCGAGGTCGCCTGCGACATCGCCTTTGCGCCGGGCGCGGTCCTGGCCGGCATCGACGCGTTGGAAGCCGGGGCGCCGATACTCTGCGACGCTAAGATGGTGTCGAATGGGGTCACGCGCGCGCGCCTGCCCGCCGATAATGCTGTCGTCTGCACGCTCGACGATCCGATGGTCGCGGCCCTGGCCAAAAAGCTGGGCACTACCCGCACAGCGGCGGCAATGGAATTATGGCGCGACCGACTTGGTGGTGCAGTCGTGGCGATAGGCAATGCGCCCACCGCCTTGTTCCGTCTGCTGGAGATGCTCGACGACGGTGCCCCGATGCCGGCCTGCGTCATCGGCATGCCGGTCGGCTTCGTCGGCGCGGCGGAATCGAAGGAGGCACTGATAGCCGACGGCCGCGTCCCTTATCTGGCGGTGCGTGGCCGCAAGGGCGGCAGCGCGATGACGGCTGCGGCGATCAACGCCCTGGCGAGCGCCAAGGAATGACCGCCCCCGGAACACTCGGACGCCTCTACGGGATCGGGCTCGGGCCCGGTGACCCGGAGCTTCTGACGCTGAAGGCGCTGCGTCTTATCCAGGCAGCACCGGTGGTGAGTTACTTCGCCAAGGAAGGGCGGCGCGGCAATGCCCGCACCATCGTCGATCAATATATGACCGGCGCCGCGATCGAGGTGCCGCTCTATTATCCGATGACCACCGAACATGCCTTTGACAGCCCGGTCTATGTTTCGGTGCTGGCGGCGTTTTACGAAGGCGCTGCGGCCTCCTTGTCGGCCCAACTGGACGCAGGCCGCGATGTCGCGCTGCTGGCCGAGGGCGACCCGTTGTTCTACGGCTCGTTCATGCATCTCTATGAGCGGCTGCGCGAGCGCTATCCGGTCACACTGGTGCCGGGCGTTACCGGCATGACCGGATGCTGGTCGGTGGCGGGCGAACCGATGGCCTGGGGCGACGACACCCTATCGGTGCTGCCGGGGACGCTGCCCCATGCTGCCCTAGTCGAGAAGCTGCGAACGACGGACGCCGCCGTGATCATGAAACTTGGACGGAACTTCGCCAAAGTGCGCGATGCGGTTGATGCGGCTGGTCTGCTTTTGCGCGCAATTTATGTCGAGCGCGGAACGATGCCTGACGAACTTGTCATGCCGCTCAGCGAAAAGACTGACGGCAAGGCGCCATATTTTTCACTGATCCTGATCCCCGGCCAAGGGCGAAGGCCGTGACCGGAAGCCTATTCGTTGTCGGTCTGGGGCCCGGTCCGGCCTGCTGGATCGCGCCGGAGGCAATGGAAGCGCTGAATGCGGCCAGCGATATCGTCGGCTATCAGCCCTATATCGACCGCATCCCCGAACGCGCCGGACAACTTCGTCATGGCAGCGACAATCGCGTCGAACTGGATCGCGCGCAGCATGCCTTGGCAATGGCGACCGAAGGGCGGCGGGTTGCAGTTGTGTCGGGCGGCGATCCCGGCGTGTTCGCTATGGCAGCGGCGGTGTTCGAGGCGATCGAATCTGGCGACCCCACTTGGCGAAGTCTCGATGTCACGGTCATTCCCGGCATCTCGGCCATGCAAGCTGCGGCCTCCAGGCTGGGTGCCCCATTGGGCCATGATTTCTGCGCGATTTCCCTGTCGGACAATCTGAAGCCCTGGTCCATTGTGGAGCGCCGATTGCGAGCCGCAGCCGATGGTGACTTCGTGATAGCGCTCTACAACCCCGCCTCTAAGGCCCGGCCCGACCGAATTCATCAGGCCTTTGGGCTACTGCGGGATTGCAAATCTGAGAGCACGCCTGTCGCTTTTGCCAGGGCGATTGGCCGGGATGACGAGCGGATCGTGCTGACGACTTTGGGCGGGGCGGAACCCGGCCTTGCCGATATGAGTACTCTGGTCATGATCGGATCGAGCGAAACACGCTTCATCGATCGCCCCGGCAGAACCCCCTGGATGCTGACGCCCCGAAGCTATGGGGCGGGTCGATGACCCAAAATCCAGCTCATGACATCGTCCAATTTCTCGAAGGCCAGAACCTCCTCGGGTTTCGGACGCTCGACCATGATCACGTCGATGCCAAGTTGGCGTGCGGCAGCCAGCTTG
>Ga0182030_10005038_pt1 | contig 28084 bp, 24 predicted proteins | sample 812S3MmetaG_FD_121299 | JGI IMG/M metagenome (GOLD analysis project Ga0182030, IMG submission 121299) | Permafrost microbial communities from Stordalen Mire, Sweden - 812S3M metaG (Illumina Assembly) | ecosystem: Environmental > Terrestrial > Soil > Wetlands > Permafrost | place: Sweden... | reverse complement strand
GGAGGTCTGGAGTTCTACGACGGCCGGATCCGCATTGTGGATGGAGGCGGAAATTCCATCGCGGAAGGTTTGGACCCGCAGCGTTACTTCACGTATTTGAGCGAAGCGAGCGAAGACGACTCGTTCATGAAGTCGCCGTTCTACCAACCCTTCGGTTTTCCGCAAGGCCACTACCGCGTCGGCCCGCTCGCGCGCCTGAATGTCGCGAAGTTTGCGGGAACGCCGCTCGCCGATCGGGAACTCCGCGAGTTCAAACAGCGTTCCGAAGGTCCGGTGTGCGCGTCGTTTCACTACCACCTGGCGCGGCTGATCGAAATGCTTTTCTGCGTAGAGCGGATCGAGGAACTGATGGCCGATGCGGAGTTGTTCGGCGAGAACATCCAGGCGAAGGCGCAACTCAACCATCGTGAGGGCATTGGGTCCTGCGAGGCCCCCAGGGGCACGCTGTTCCACCATTATTGGGTGGATGACGAGGGCCTAATGATCCGAGCCAACCTGCTGATCGCCACCGCGCAGAACAAACAGGCTATGAATTTCGCGGTAGAACAGGCCGCGCGACATTTCCTGAAGCCCGCGGCCGGCGGCGGGTTCGCGGAAGGCAATCTCAACCGGCTGGAGGCGGCCATTCGTTGTTTCGACCCGTGCCTGTCTTGCTCCACCCATGCGCTGGGCCGGATGCCTCTGGTGGTGGAATGGACCGGTCCCGATGGAATCGTACGCCAAATCGTCCGCGACTGAGCCCCGCGTCCTGTTGATCGCGCTGGGTAATCCTCTACGCGGCGACGACGGAGTAGCGCAGCAGGTCCTCGCACTTCTCGCGCCCCGTTCGAATGTCTTTACAGAAGCGCCGCTTGACATCTTACCTGAGATGGCCGCAGCGCTGGCCGGATTCGATCTGGTCGTGTTCATCGATGCCGACGTCCGGGCCGTCGCCGTCCGGATAGAGGAGCTGGGAAGCCCCGACACGCAAGTTCCCGTCCGTTCCCCTCTCACGCATGCAGGGGATCTGGTGTCGCTTGTCGGTATGGCGGCACGCCTGTTCGGTTTCAGCGGAAGAGCTGTCGTGCTGCGAATTCCAGCCAGGAACTTCATGTTCGGGGAAGGCCCGAGCCCTGAGGCGATGGTGTGGGCGGCGACGGCGGCGCGGGAACTACAAACGCTCCTTCGCTCTAACGTAGACGAACAATGGGCCGTAGGCCCGTGATTATAGATGTCAGACAATATATGCCTTGCTTTAATTGCCCATGGACGTTCAAGCAGGTGTATGTGTAGGCACGGGGCCAAGATTTAGCGGAAGTGACCGCATGATCGACCGCACGCAGGGACCGATCGAAAGGCCTGTCGAGACGCGAGGAAGCGAGGTTTACCGTCCCGGGCAGTCAAGCGGGATGATGCTAGTCGCCGCGCGGTTCTCGTAACGCCGGGAAGTGTTCCATTTTGCCCAGCCGACGAGGCATGTCGACAGGCCTGGTGTTGTAGTCGTCGCAGCCCGAGCTGAACCCGATAGAGGTTCCGCCCGGCATCGTCGTGGAAATTGCCCCGGAAATCCGTGTTTTCATGGAAGCTGTCTCGCCGCCTCGACTAATCCTGCGCCGCATTCCCCCAAATCGTGCCGTCCGCCTTCGTGACTCTCGCAATCGTGCCAGTAGGCGATCCGTCCTTGGCGGGGCTCATGTCGATAGTAATCATTTCGCCAGCACCGAAACAATTCTTCGACCACCCGGCGCGCGGCAGAACGCCCGGCGAGCGGCCCTCGAACGCCCATTCGACGGGGACGCCCTCTTGATTCTTGATCATCACATGCAGCCAGACGTGCGGATTGGCCCAGCGAAACTCCTTGACCGCGCGGTCACGGTGACGATCTTGGTGACCTCGAAGGCAACGTTGCTATGATGCGCGCGAGCCGGAGTAATAGGAATCAGAACCAAGACAACGAGCGTCAGAAAAATGCAGTGGTCTCTACGCATGCCGCTCCTCCTTGCTATTCGTGCTTCGCTCATCGTACTTCTTCAGTAGCGCTTGCTCCAGACCGGACACCCGGGGAAGTAATTGCCTTTGGCCAGTTCAGCAGCGCAGCGTTCGCGGGCGCGCTGCGTGCCGCCCTTGAGCAGTTCATCGATCTGCGGCATCGTCAGCACATCCGGATGCTCGCGTGAGATGGAGTGAACCGGCGAGAGTTTCTCGACATCCAGCTTGTAATAGTCGATTAGATCGTGGAAATTGTCGGGCCAGAACTGGTAGTCAAAGGACGCGGTGGCGAGGTCGCCCTCGATCATGACCTTTTGCACAAGCGGGAAGGTGATTGGAAGAAAAACCGGCGCTGAGCTTATCGCCGCGCTTCAAAGTGATATCGATCACGGTCTCGTTGCCCGCCTGCCGCGGAGTCGACATCTTTGTGCCCGACTCTAGCAGTGTGCGGATCAAAACGACGGGATTATTCAGCATCCACATGCGCCGCATGTGCACGCCATCGAGCTGCAGAGGATTCTCGCTCCAGCGCGCCTGGCGCACGGGCTTATCGCGTTCGATATCGAAGGCGATGTCATCGTCGAGAATCAGATTGTTGGGTGCGTAGCTGTGGCCGAAGAGGGCCAGGAACGGGAACAGCATATTGCGCCGTTCGAGCTGCTGAAAGCGGCCGTGCTCCAGGTCATAGACGCGGCGGAGATCGTTCGCGGCCTGATATTTCTCCGGCGCGTCGGGCGACGCCGTGAGCCGGCCGCCTCCAAACATGTGCGCGTACTGCCCATAGCCGACCAGCGTGATGTTTCGGACCGCACGCACACGGTCCATGCCGCCGAGCGCCTTGGCCGCGTCATCCACGACCGCTCGCGCGGAGACTGCTTGCCCCTGGGCGTGCATCGCGATCGCCACCATCGCAGCCACGAATATCGTTTGGATCTTAAACCTTGTCATCAATAGCCTCCGTTTTATCTCACTGTCTCGCCCGCTCATGAGTTCTAGCCTCCGCCGCCCGCGAACTGGAATTCGGTCTTAATGATCCGTGTCTTTGGGAACGACGACGCCAAAGAATGGGAACATCATTTCTTCCCAGGTCATGGTGCCGTAATATACGGTCTTGTTCGGATTCGGATTGAACTTATTATTCGGGGGGTTGTCGTAGTGCGCTTCCACGTGCAGCTTGGTTCCCTTCGGCACGTGAATGGTTTGCCGATCCGCAAGGAACGTGACGAGGAAGGCTCGGCCATCCCGGAAAAGGGTCCGACGTTTTTGGGAGGCGGAACGCCGTTTTTGCGGAGATGGCCGGGCCGCATGTTCATCGTAACGACTTTGAGTGCGCCTCCTTTACCAGGAGCCGCTCCATTGTACGGAGGAGCAAAACCGCGCTGCTGCGCCTGCTTCTGCCATGACGCCACGGACTCGCCCTGCCACTGCGCTCCCCCGGCCGTCCACTTCGATCCATCAAAATGGAAGAGCCGCGACTGTTGGCCGGCGTCGGATTCCAGCTTCATCGTCTTGTCGTCCGCCCATGTGATGTGAGGGCCCGCGGTTCTTCGATATCGGTGAAGTGATCGAACACAAGATCGCAGCGGCGCAGCGAATCGCCGAGCAAGAGCATTCCGACGGCTATGCGGGTAAAGTCGATTTGTGGCGGCCGTTCTTTCGGATTTTTTCCAAGAAGCTTCGGAAGCGATATCACCCGGACGCGACTCCAGTGGATCTGTTGCTCTACTACGGTCCTGGGAGACAGCCGTCATTCTGGCCTTTGCTATCGCCTTATGTGGAGCAACAGCGCGTTGAGAGAGGCCGGTTCGGCGCCGTATGGGTCGATGATGCACAATGGAACATTGTGCTCGAGCGATTCGTACAAGGCCAGACCCCTTACGTTTGCAGTGATTGGCCGTAGAACGCGCGTCGCCCTGTCGTGCGGCCATGGGCGATATCGTGCTTTTTTTGCAAAATTTCTCTTAACTCAAAATGTAGGGCTGCCCGACGATTCGTTACACACCGTTACAATCATCGTTACAGTGCAAATGAAAAGGAGCCGCTTCCGCGACTCCCCAAATCAACTTAAATTATTTGGAATCTTCTTGGTGCGGATGAGAGGACTTGAACCTCCACAACCTTGCGATTACTAGAACCTGAATCTAGCGCGTCTGCCAATTCCGCCACATCCGCACTCTTGGGTGGGCTATTCCATTTTCCCGGACGCGGGCTCCAGTGTCAAATTTTCGTGACAACTTTCGGTGACCGCCTGAATTGTCAGGCTGAATCTGTGCTCACCCTTTCTCGGACGCCACGGTCTGTGACGTACATCACGGCTTGCTGCGAACATCCCGGATGTTACGTACATCCCGGTTGTTACGTATATCAAGGATCAGGCGCATCACCAGCCGCTCGATCTGGCCAGCCACGGTGCGGTACACCGCGTCGCTCTTGCCGATGGGATCTTCCACCAGCCAGTTGAAAACCTGCGCTCCGGGAAGCGATACCGGTTTGCCGCTCATATTGACGAGCACATCGAAATGCTCTTTCGCGACCCAATCCATTCCCTTGGGAAAATGGTCCTCAATGTCCAGGTTGTGTTCGGATAGGATCTGTTTCGTCAAAGGTGCGATCAACGTAGCCGGACTTAGTCCTGCGCTGCGAATCTCCAAAACATCCGATCCATAGGCGCGCGCGAAGGCCTCCGCCATCTGGCTGCGGCAGGAGTTTCCGATGCACACGAACAAAACGCGCTTCTTCGCGGCCTTGGGTGCGGCGAATGGATTCCCTAGGCGCACCGTTCCTGCCGGACGCGGCACAGCACGGGTCAGTTGGGCGGCGCCGGCGTTCGGAGTTGCATCGCCGGGAACGGAACTTCCTGGGGCTGCCGCGGGCGAAGCCGGCGGGCGCGCCGCCGGCGAGACTCCTCGCGGACCAAGCAGGCGGTGGCGCTTGCCTCTTAGCCCACCCCCTGCGTCGTTTTTATCTCCGCCATTCTGTACCATTCGAGTGTGTTCTTCAACCCTTCTTCGATCGTGAAGCGCGGAGCATGGCCCAACTCGGCCGCGGCCGCGCGTTTGTCCGCCATGGAGTGACGGACGTCGCCCGCACGGGGCGGCCCGAATTTCGGCGCGATGCTTACGCCTTCCACTTTCTGCAGCAGTTCCCAAATATGATTCAGCGTGTAGCGTCCGCCGTTACCCGCATTGAACATTTTCCCGGCGACCGATGAGGGTGCATTCGCCGCCTTGATGCACAGCGCGGCAACATCCTCCACATACGTGAAATCGCGGGACTGTTCGCCGTCGCCAAAAATCGTCGGGGCGGTGCGCGTCAGCAGGTGCCGCATGAACAGGCTCAGCACGCCCGAGTAAGGGCTCGACGGATCCTGGCGCGGACCATACACGTTGAAGAAGCGCAGCGACACCGTTTCGAGGCCGAAGCAGGAATAGAAAACGGACGCGTAGTGTTCGCCGAGCAACTTTTGCACCGCATACGGAGACTTCGGACGCGGGACCATCGTCTCCACTTTCGGCAGCGTCTCGCTATCGCCGTACGCCGACGAAGATGCCGCATAAACCAAACGCCGCACGCCACCCTGCGCGGCTGCGCGCATCACGTTAAACGTACCGTCAATATTGACTTCGTGGGAGGGCTGAGGATCGTGGATCGAACGCGGCACCGAAGGAATCGCCGCCAGGTGAAACACCACATCCGCGCCTTTCAGGATGGGCTCCAGGGCCTTCGCATCGCGAATATCCACATTATGAAACTGAACTTGGTGGCGAACTTCCGCGATATTCTTTTCATGCCCAGTGAGTAGATTATCGACAATTTCCACCTCACTGTTTTGCTGATGCAACAGGCTGCGGATCAGCGTGGAACCGATGAATCCGGCTCCTCCAGTCACGATGAATTTAGGCATCTACCTCCAGTTTAGGCTAGATCCGGCGTTTGGCGACGGCGACCAAGGACAATCCGCTCCACGGCAGGATCGCGTCCACCCGGCGCCAAAACCATACGGTCTTATCGAACATTTTTAACGCGACACGATGAATGCGCGTTCGTCGAAAGACCTTTCCAAAAAGCCACCAGGACAGCGCGCCGATCTTGTTCACCTGATATATTTTTTCGATTTCGAATCCGGCGGCGCCCAGCAGCTGCCTGAGTTCGGATTCTGAAAAGCGGCGCTTGTGGCCCAGCGCCACGTCGAGAGGTCCGAATAAATCTTGGCCCTGGGGGACCAGAACAATCAGATTTCCCTTCGGCTTCAGGCACTCCCCCAGCAAGTTCAGCACGCGCAGCGGATCGTCCACCAATTCCAGCATGTTCACGCACAGAGCGCTATCGAACAAATGCTTCCACGGCGCGTAATCGTCCGGATTTCCCGGATGCAGCTCGCACACGGTCACGTTCGGCGTGCGGAGAAAACGGTTGCGCAGCGCATGCAAGTAGAGCGGATCCGCTTCGCCCGCGACGTATTCCAATTTGCGGCCGATCAGACGGCCCGTGAGATTACCGATCCCTGCGCCGATTTCGAGCACCGTGTCGCCGAGGTGCGGCCGCACGATGCGCGTGACCCAGCTGACATACTGCGGCGTCCCCGTGAGATTGTTGAGCGTACCGCGTCCATAAGTGGGGACATAAAGATCGTCCACCAGCCAGAAGTAGACGATTACGCCCAGCGCTTTTACGCCGTCTTTCCAGCCGATTTTCTTGCCTTCTTCATAGGTGCGGCCGTGATAGCTGATCGGCACCTCGTAGATGCGCAGCTTGCGCTTAGCGCACTTCATGGTGATTTCCGGTTCGAAACCGAAGCGGTCGGAGCGGATCGGGATGCTTTTGAGCAGATCGGTGCGGAAAACTTTGTAGCAGGTTTCCATATCGGTGACGCTCAGATTGCTGAACAGGTTCGAAAGCAGCGTGAGTCCCTTGTTCATCATGGAGTGATAGAAGGGAAGAACGCGCGTCTGCACTCCGGCCATGTAGCGCGAGCCGAAAACCGCGTCGGCATGCCCGGACAGCATCGGCTCCATCAACTTCATGTAATCGGCGGGATCGTATTCCAGGTCCGCGTCCTGCACCAGACAGAAATCGCCACAGGCTTGTTCAATCGCGGTGCGCACGGCCGCGCCTTTGCCTTGATTCACTTTCTTGCGAAAGAGGCGGATGCGCGAGTCGCGTTCGGCGATCCGTTCCAGGATCGCGCTCGTGCCGTCGGTCGAACAATCGTCGACGATCACCAACTCGCGCTCCATATCTTCCGGCAAGGGAGCCGCCAGGACCAGCGACAGACTCTTTTCGACAACGGAGCGTTCGTTATAGACGGGGATCAGGATCGAAAGAAGCACGTCTCACCAGTATAATTGGCTCAGTATAATTGAGATTGAACCCCACAACCTACATGAAACCATCCGAACCACTCCTGCAGAGTCACGCCCCCGGACTGAACTTGCTCGCGCGCGGCAAAGTACGCGACGTTTACGAAGACGGCGACCGGCTTCTGATCGTCGCCACCGACCGCATCTCGGCGTTCGACTACATTCTGCCCACGGGCATTCCCGATAAGGGCCGCGTCCTGACGCAGCTGACGTTGTTCTGGCTGGATTTCTTGCAATCCATCGTGCCGAATCATCTGCTGACGGCCGATACCACGGGGCTTCCTCCCGAATTCGAAGGACGCTCCATGTGGGTGCATCGCGCCAAAATGTTCGACGTGGAATGCGTCGCGCGCGGTTATCTTTCGGGCTCCGGCTGGAAAGAATACAAGCAGAGCGGCACGGTCTGCGGCATCCAATTGCCTCCCGGATTGAAAGAGAGCGACAAGCTCCCGGAGCCGATCTTTACGCCGTCGACCAAGGCGACCTCCGGCCACGACGAAAACATTTCATTGGAGCAAGCCGGGGATATCATCGGCGCGGATAACGCCGCGCGCCTGCGCGATCTCACGTTGAAAATTTACACCACCGCCGCCGATTACGCGGCTACGCGCGGCATCATCATTGCCGATACGAAATTCGAGTTTGGCTTGGTGAACGGCGCCATCACTCTGGCCGACGAAGTTCTGACGCCGGATTCTTCGCGCTTCTGGCCGAACGCTTCTTACCAGCCCGGCGGACCCCAGCCGTCGTATGACAAGCAGTATGTGCGCGATTATCTGGAATCCATTCACTGGAACAAGCAACCTCCCGCGCCGCCGTTGCCGGAAGATGTCGCGCTGCGCACCAGCGAAAAATATCGCGAGGCCTATCGGGAATTAACTGGCCGGGAGCTCACGGACCAGGCTCCGACCAACAGCTCTCTGTGACGCTGCTTGATTTTCTCGTCGCTGTAATTCTGGGGCTTTCCGTCGCCTCCGGGTTTGTCACGGGATTTGTCCGCGTCGGCATTGGATTCCTGGCCGTGATTTGCGGCGTCGTCGTCGGCTTCTGGAACTACGGCATGGCCGCCGAATGGGCGTACAAATACATTCCGCACAAATATGTGTCTGCGGCGCTCGCGAATCTCCTGGGGTTCTTCCTGATCTTTTCGGGGATCCTGGCGCTCGGTGCGCTCATCAGCAAGGTGATCGCGAGAATCTTCAGATGGATCGGGCTGTCGTGGCTCGATCGCTTGCTCGGCGCTCTCTTCGGCTTCGTGCGCGGGAGCCTGGTCGTGGTGGCGTTCGTCGCGGTGCTGATGGCGTTCGTCCCCAAGCCGATGCCCAATTGGATGGTGGATTCGAAGTCGTTGCCCTACGCGATCGACGCCTCTAACCGCTTGGCGGATATCGCGCCTGCCGGAATCAAGAATGCGTTTCGCGACTCCTTGCAAGAGATCCAGCAGGTTTGGCAAGATCAGTTGCAGGAAGCGCACAAAAAGCTGTTGCGCCGTGAGGCGGAACACAAGCCGCGCGATAAGGCCGATCCCGACGGCAAGAAGTAGGAAACAACATGAGGCGCAAACAATGAAACGCCGCGATCTGCTGATCTTCGACCTGGACGGCACGCTGATCGATTCCAAACGCGATCTCACCGATTCCGTCAATGCCACGCGTGCCTGGAAACGTCTGTCTCCGCTGCCGGACGACATCGTGTCGGCATACGTCGGCGATGGCGCGTCGATGCTCATCCGCCGCGCGCTTCCGCATCTCATTGATGAGGAACACGAGGAGGCGCATCAATTTTTCCTGCAATATTATCGCGATCACATGCTCGATGCGACCGAATTGTATCCCACCATTCGCGAGGCCCTCGATCGCCTGCATGCCGCCTCTGTGCCGATGGCGATCCTCACCAACAAGCCCGTGAAGTTCAGCGTGCGGCTCATTGCCGGTTTGAAATTAGAGGCGCACTTTTTCCGCATATACGGCGGTAACAGCTTTGACGAAAAGAAGCCTCATCCGATCGGCATCGAGACGCTCATTGATGAATCCGGTGCCGATCGCGCCCGCACCATCATGGTCGGCGATAGCGCCGTCGATGTGACCACGGCTCGCAACGCCCACGTCCGCGCCTGCGGCGTGGCGTGGGGATTTCAACCCGAGACCTTCGAACACGCCCCGCCCGATTTCGTCATCGACGATTTGAACGTGCTGGCGGATATGGTGCTGGGCGGGTAGAGCTTCATTCCAACTCCGGATTGCCGCGGAAGAGTCGAGATGACTCTCGACTCAGCAGGCCTGGCGGCCCGCGCCACCGCAGCAAGCTACATCATCACCGCAGGCGGCGCCGGATCGTCGGGATTTCCCGCATTCGCCAGCGGCAACCAGATCATGACGATCCCCAAGATCACCAGCACCGCGAATCCCAGCAGATACGACGGGTCATGGAAGATCTCCGGAATCTTGATGTCGCGAAAACGGAACGTCGCGAACAACAATCCCGTGAGCGCTTCTCCGGCGATCAAGCCGCTGGCAATCAATACACCGACGCTTTCCGAACGCATCTTCTGCGCGTCATTGTGTCCCGCGCGCTTGCCGAGCCAATCGCCGAGCCCGCGCACCCTGCCTCCGAGAAAGATCGAGAAGGTCGTCGGCAGCGGCAAATACATGCCGACGGCCACCAGCATGGGACTGCGAACCTTCAACAGAATCATCGCCACGCCGAACAGCGCCCCCGCGACCACCAGAGGCCACGCCATCTCGCCTCCCACGATTCCTTGCGCCAGCGCTGCCATCAATCCCGCTTGCGGCGCGGGCAACGCGCGATCGCCAAAGCCCGTTCCTCCGGCTTTAATATTCGCGATATGCAAAACATACAGTGGAAAGTACATCACCAAACTTGCGAGTACCACAGCGATGAGCTCGACGATTTGAATCGTGCGCGGCGTTCCTCCCAGAATGTATCCGGCCTTGAAGTCCTGCAGCAGTTCGCCGGCCACGGCAGAGGAAACGCACACTACTGCGGCGACGCCCAGCACCACGGCGACGCCTTTCGTCCCCGAAACTCCCAGCGCGACCATCAATAACGCCGCAATGATCAACGTGGAAAGCGTCAGCCCCGAAATCGGATTGTTCGACGATCCGATCATGCCCACCAGGTTTCCAGAAACAGTCGCGAAGAAAAATCCAACCAGCAACATCACCACCGCCGCCACTACTCCCGCGACCACGTTGCCCGAAAAATAAATGTACAGCGCGATCATCAACGCGAACGTCACGCCGATCAGCGCGAACACTGTCTTCGACGCCATGTAGCGCTCCGTGCGCGCCAGCGTTTCCATCGGCGGCGTGCCGTGCCGCAATTCGGCGAACGCGCGCCCGACGCTCGACGTCAGATTTTTGCGCATCTTAAATAATGTGTACGCCGCGCCCACCATCATTCCGCCCACCGCAATCGGCCTGACGATGTAGCGCCACACGGCCGCCGCTTGGGCCGCCCAGTTTTCATCCGTGGCGCCCGGCGGTAAATATTGCTGCAATCCGGGTCCCAGGAAATACATGAACAGCGGGACGAGCACGCCCCAAGCGATCACGCCTCCGGAAAATTGCAGCGACGCGAGATCGGGCCCGATCACATATCCTACGCCGAGATACGCCGGACTCACCGTTGGTGCCGACGCCATGGATAGCGCTCCCGTCTGCACAACAGTCTTGCTTCCGAGCGGGCCCAACCTCACGAAGCTCTTGCCCAGTGTCCCGATGCGGAAGAAAAAATCTTTATCGACCGCGTATAGCTTCAGCTCGCCCAACGTTTGGATCAGCACACCCAGGCCGAGGTTCCAAAACAAATACCGAGCCGATTCCGCGCCGCGCCGTCCCGCCTTGTGGATCTCCGACGCCGCTACGGATTCCGGGAAGGGAAGATCCGGATCTTCGACGAGCGTTCGGCGCACCAGCGACACGAACAACACGCCCAGAATTCCGCCCACCATCATCAGCGCCGTGGATTTCCAATACGCTTGTCCCGGATCAAACGACGTCCACGAGCCCGCGATCACAAACGCTGGCAGTGTGAAGATTGCGCCCGCGGCCACGGATTCGCCGATCGATCCCGCCGTACGCGCGAGATTTTCTTCCAGGACCGTGCCTTTCCACACGCGCAACACCGCCATGCCGATCACGGCCGCGGGATACGTCGCCGCGATCGTCATGCCCGCGCGCAGCCCCAGGTAGGCGTTCGCCGCGCCCAACACCACGGTCATCACTAATCCGAGCAGCACCGCGCGCCAGGTGAATTCCTTCATGACCGTGCCTTCCGGCACAAACGGAACGTGTCGTTGGGGGATCTTGGAGTCTAAAGGTTGGCTCATAAGTAGGGCTCGATGCAGCGCTCGATCCCGCGATCATAACAGATGACAACATCTGATCTCCTGCGGCGGCGGTTACAATGAGGAGGCAAATGCCCGTTTCGTCCTCGATATCCACAAAAGCCGTATCCAGGAAGGCGGTATGCCTGTTGAGCGGCGGTCTGGATTCATCCACGTGCCTCGCCTTGGCCCTCCGCGATTTCGAATGCTACGCGTTGTCTTTCGATTACGGCCAGCGCCATCGCATCGAACTCGAGGCCGCCGCGCGCGTGGCTGATGCACTGGGAGCGAAGGAGCATCGCATCGCCAAGATCGACCTGCGCGTCTTCGGAGGCAGCGCTCTCACCGCCGACGACCTCGCGGTCCCTAAGCATCGCTCCGCGGCCGAGATGGGCGAAGGCATTCCGATCACTTATGTTCCCGCGCGCAATACGATATTTCTTTCGTACGCGCTGGCGTGGGCGGAAGTGTTGGAATCCTCCGACATTTTCATCGGCGTCAATGCGATCGATTATTCGGGCTATCCCGATTGCCGCCCCGAATTCATCGCCGCTTTCGAACATATGGCGAACCTCGCGACCAAAGCCGGCGTCGAAGGGCGCACGCTCATCAAGATTCACACGCCTCTGATCGAGCTCAGCAAAGCGGGCATTGTGAAACTCGCGGTCGGCCTGCATCTGGATTTCGCCCTGACGCACAGTTGTTACGATCCCGCGCCCGACGGAAAACCCTGCGCCCAGTGCGACTCCTGCATCCTTCGTCAAAAAGGTTTCGAGGAAGCCGGCGTGCGCGATCCGCTCGCGGATATGAAATGAAAGATTTCGAATGAAAATTTCCGAGATCTTCTATTCCATCCAAGGCGAAGGAGAACTCGCGGGTGTCGCCAGCGTTTTCGTTCGCACCAGCGGCTGCAATCTGCGCTGCACGTGGTGCGACACGCCGTACACTTCGTGGAAGCCCGAAGGCACTGACCGCACTCTGGATGAAATCGTCGCCGAAGTCGCGAGTCACTCTCCTACGCACGCCGTCATGACGGGCGGCGAGCCGATGCTGTTGACCGACGTCGTCGCGCTGACGAATCGCCTTAACGAATTGGGACTGCATGTGACCATCGAAACCGCAGGCACCGTTTATCAACCCGTCGTCTGCGATTTGATGAGCATTTCTCCCAAGCTCTCGAATTCAACGCCGCACACCAGAGAAGACGGCCGTTGGGCCGCGCAACACGAACGCCTGCGCTATCAGCCTGCGGTGTTGAAACAGTTGATGGCGGAGAACCCGTATCAGCTCAAGTTTGTGGTCTGCACGCCCACCGATCTCGAAGAGATCAACAAGATCGTCGAAGAGCTGGACGCCGACCGCAGCCGCGTCATCCTGATGCCCGAAGGCACCGATCCGCAAACGTTGAAGGAACGCGCTGTTTGGCTCGTGGATGTTTGCAAGGCGGAGAAGTATCGTTACGGCCCGCGTCTGCACGTCGATATCTTCGGCAACCGCCGCGGCGTCTAGCGCGATTTCCTGGCGTTCGCGATTCTCAGTGCCTTCTTCGCCGTTGTTCCCAGCGCGACCTCATCGAGCGCGCTCTCTTTGAACCAATCCGAGTGTGTTGGAGCCACGCCGGTCGCTTTCCGCACCGTGAACGTATAGTGTCGATGCGTAATCGTGTGCGTGAACGTTCCCAGAGCTTCCCCGATCTTCGCGCCCGGAAATGGCTCCGGTAAATCCCAAAACCCCTTCACCCGAGGACTCGGCGAAAGCAGGAGTTTCCCGCTACGCCGAATCACGAGCAACGTTCGTTCCAGCCGCTCTGTGGCGGGCTTGATCTTCTTGCCCGGCACCTCGCTTTGTGTGCCGGCGGCCCGAGCGGCGCAATGTTTCGACAACGGACATACTCCGCACAAAGGGGCCTTCGGGATGCACACCAGTGCTCCCAATTCCATCACCGCTTGATTCCAACGCGCCGGATCGCGCCGGTCCAGCAATTCATCCGCCAGCGCTTGCGCGTCGACATGCGCATCGTTGGTCAATCGCGCGAACACTCGCCGAACGTTTCCATCCACCACGGCGTGAGGCAACCCTAAAGAAATGCTCGCGATGGCTGCCGAGGTGTACGATCCCACTCCCGCCAGTTCGCCGAGCCCCTCATGTGTCGATGGAAACGCGCCCATCTCCTCAATTTGCCGCGCGGCCCTTTGCAGATTGCGAGCGCGCGAATAATAACCCAGCCCGCTCCACAGCGCCAGCACGTCCTTTTCTACAGCGGCCGCTAGCGCCGCCGCATCCGGGAATCGGGCCAGGAATCGTTCGTAATACGGGATCACAGCCGCTACGCGCGTCTGCTGCAGCATGATCTCGGAGATCCAGATCGCGTAAGGATCGCGCGTGCGCCTCCACGGTAGATCGCGCTGCGCCCTTTCATACCAGCGGATCAGTTTCGCGCGAATCGAACGGCTCTCTAAGCTAGAATGTTCCAAGTCTCTATACTAGAAGATGGCCCTTTGCATCTGATCCCCTTGAACGACACCATCTCCATTCGCGGCGCACGCGTCCACAACCTGAAGAACATCTCGCTCGACATCCCTCACGAAAAGCTGACGGTGATGACCGGCGTTTCCGGTTCCGGGAAATCTTCGCTCGCATTCGACACCATCTATGCCGAGGGCCAGCGCCGCTACGTGGAATCGCTCTCGGCCTACGCGCGCCAGTTCCTGGAGCGTATGGAAAAGCCCGACGTCGACGAGATCATCGGCATTGCGCCGCCGATCGCGATCCGGCAGAAGAACACGACACGTAATCCGCGTTCCACCGTCGCCACGTCCACCGAGCTTTACGATTTTCTCCGCCTTCTGTGGGCTCGCGGCGGACGCACGTTCTGCCCCAAAGGTCATGGACAGGTCATTCGCGATAACGTCGATCACGTCGCTACGAAGATGCTCGCGCAACCGGAAGGTTCGCGCTGGTACGCGCTGTTTCCCATCCCGGCCGAAGCCACGACCGAAGCGCTGCGCGACCGCCTGTTCGAACTCCGCAAGAAGGGTTTCACGCGCCTCTTCCAGAACGGACGAGTGTTCGAATTCTCGACGCCCGAGTCCTTGCTCGACGTCGATTTCTCCAAGCCCGTGTTTGCTCTCGTCGACCGCCTGTCCATTTCGCCCACCAGCCGCCAGCGCATCGTCGACACCGTCGAGATCTGTTATCGCGAAGGCGCGGAGGCCATTTTTGAGCCAGCCACGGTTGAGCCCGCGGTGCCTGGCGTGGCGCCTCTCGTCTCGCTGCGCTTCAACGAAAAGTTCGAATGCAAGGTATGCGGCCTGGAATTTCAGGTGCCTGAGCCGTCGCTCTTCAGCTTCAACAGCCCCGTCGGCGCCTGCAAGCGCTGTCAGGGATTTGGCAACACGATCGATTACGATCTCAGCCTAGTCGTTCCGGATCGCTCGCTTTCGCTCGCCGATGGCGCCGTCGATCCTTGGACCAAATCGCAATATTCCTGGTACTACGCGCAGGTGTTCGCTCCGAAAGCGCGCGGCAAAGTCCGCTTGAACGTTCCGTTTTATCAGCTCAAGGAAAAGGAAGTCGAGTTCGTCCGCGACCATGTGCGCCGCTTCTTCAAGGAAGTGGAGACGAAGAAGTACAAAGTCCACGTGCGCGTGTTCATGAGCCGCTATCGCGGTTACACCATTTGTCCCGAATGCGGCGGATCGCGTCTGCGTCCCGAAGCCTTGTGCATCCGCGTCGGGGGGAGGACGCTGGCCGAAGTCGTCAAGATGAATATCGCCGAGTCGCGCGACTTCTTCACCGGCCTGCAGCTTTCGCCCGAAGAGATGGCGATCGCCGATAAAATCGTGGTCGAAATCCAGCAGCGCTTGAAATTTCTGAACGACGTCGGTCTGGAGTATTTGACGCTCGATCGCCTCTCGGCCACCCTATCCGGCGGCGAAGCGCAACGCATCCAGCTGGCCACGTGCCTCGGGTCCCGACTTGTCGGCGCAACGTATGTGCTCGATGAACCGTCCATAGGCCTGCATAGCCGCGATACCGATCGCCTGATTCGAATTTTGGAAGAGCTTCGCGATCTCGGCAACACCATCATCGTGGTGGAACACGATCCCGACGTCATGCGCGCGGCCGATCACATCGTCGATCTGGGGCCCGGCGCCGGCGAGCAGGGAGGGCGCATCGTCTTCGAAGGCACCTACCCGCAATTGATGGATGGCAGCGTGCACACGCTCACCTCGCGCTACATGCGGCGTGATCTCAAGACGTGGCATTCCACGAAACGCCGCCAGCCGAACCCCAAGCGCAGCGTGCGTTTTCTGGGGGCGCAGGCGAACAACCTGAAAGGCATCGACGTCACGATTCCTCTCGACATGATGGTCGTCATCACCGGCGTTTCCGGCTCCGGTAAATCGACGCTGGTGCACGATGTGATTTACCAATCGCTCGCCAAGCGCATGAACCGCGATACGGTCGTCGTAGAGGCGGATGAAGACTGGGGCCTGGCGCCCGAAAAGCTGACGTGCCACAAGGTGGAACGAGCGGAACTGCTGACCTCCGTCGTATTGGTGGATCAATCGCCTGTGGGACGCACGCCACGTTCGAATCCCGTGACGTATATCAAGGCGTTCGATCTGATCCGCGAGCTTTTCGCCAAGACGCCCGACGCGGATCGGCGCGGCTACTCGGCCGGTCATTTCTCGTTCAACATCCCCGGCGGACGCTGTGAAACCTGTCAGGGCGACGGTATCGTCACCGTCGAGATGCAGTTCCTCGCCGATGTGGAATTGATTTGCGAGGATTGTCACGGCACGCGCTACAAGCAGACGGTTCTGGATATTCGTTATCGCGGCTTGAACATTCACGAGGTTCTTCAGCTCACGGTGAAAGAGGCGATCTCGTTTTTCGCATCCACTCCGAAACTGGCCGAACGTTTGAAAGTTCTGGACGACGTGGGGCTTGGCTACCTGCGGCTCGGCCAATCCGCCACGACGCTCTCGGGCGGCGAAGCGCAGCGCGTCAAGCTGGCGGCACATTTGACGCAGGCCGCGAGCGAAGGGACGCTGTACATCCTCGACGAACCCACCACGGGATTGCATTTCGACGACATCGCCAAACTGCTCGCCGCCTTCGAGCGGCTCATCAAGGCCGGGGGCAGTGTCCTCGTGATCGAACACAATCTCGACGTGATTCGCAGCGCCGATTGGGTCATCGATCTTGGACCCGAGGGCGGGGAAGCCGGTGGACGAATCGTCGGCGAAGGAACGCCCGAGCGGATCGCGGAAATCGTGAACTCGTATACGGGAGAATATCTGAGAAGGGAATTTCATGCCGAGCACTCCGCACGTTGAGCATCATTTTGAATCGTCGGCCGCCGTGCGCGACATCGTCATTGGAATGTCCGATGGCTTGACCGTGCCGTTTGCCCTGGCTGCCGGACTTACCGGCGCCATCACCGCGTCGCGCTTGGTCGTCGTCGCGGGACTTGCGGAAATCGCCGCCGGCTCCATCGCCATGGGACTCGGCGGATATCTCGCCGCCCGTAGCGACGCCGATCATTATGCCAGCGAAGTGCATCGCGAAGAACGCGAGATCATCGAACGCATCGACGATGAACGCCGCGAAGTGCGCGAGATTTTGGAATCCTACGGCATCAGCCCGGAGCACAGCAAGCCCATCGTGGACGCCTTCGAGAAGAATCCGAAAAAGTGGGTGGAGTGGATGATGCGCTTCGAACTCGGCCTGGAAGAACCGGACCCCAAGCGCGCCGTGCAGAGCGCCACGACCATTGCGCTGTCCTACATCGCCGGCGGCTTGATTCCTCTGACGCCTTATATGTTGAGCGCCGATGCGCAAACAGCGCTGCCTTATTCTATTTTGGCCACGATTATTGCGCTCGCGATTTTCGGTTACGGAAAGGGTTACTTCACGGGCGCTCCGCGCTTGCGCAGCGCGCTCCGCACGACCATCATCGGAGGCTTGGCCGCAGGTGTGGCCTACGCCATCGCTCGCGTGATCCGGCCGTAGAGCGCCTCTCGCTTTAACGAAGCCCGGCGGGACAGCTCTTCTTGCACGCCTTGCGATACGCCTTGCAGGTCTTCTTGCCCAACGGACCGACCGCCGTTCTGATGCAATTTCGATAGGAAATGTCGCAGGAGTTCTTGCACTGCTGCTGCTTGCTCGGAGCCGCTGTCAGCGTCAGCGCCACCAGGATCATCGCCGCCAGAGTTCTACGCATAGAGTTAGCTTCCTTCGGTTTCCGCTACGAATTTCTCAACTGCCATCCAATAAATGGCGGGTTTCCCGTGGCGGTCGCTTTGAAACAACAGAGACTGACTGTTGGGCGTGAACAGCGGGGCCACCATGCGCGGGTCCATAGCTTTATGTTCGGCCAAAGTGAACTCTCTCTTTACAGCTCGGGCCAGCAATAATACGTAGGGAGAGGCCTTACCACCGCTGGCCCCGCAGAAAACGCTGCCGTCGGCGTTGGCTGAAAACGCAACAAACTGAGAAGTATTTGTCACCCAAGAATCTTTACCTGCCTCCGGCGCGAACTCGCGGATCGCCACCAATTTCTTGGGATCCGCCGGACGATTCAAATACAGCAGCGTGTTTCCGTCGGCGCTCCAATCGCACTGCAGAATCTCGCCTTCCGCCAGCGCCAGCTTCTGCTTTTCCCCGCTGCCCGTGTCCACCAACCACCATGCACCTTGCGTTCGATACAGCACCGCAGTTCGTTTCGGACGCGGCAGCACGTGACTCATTTCTTCCGGCTCCTCAATCAGCGCGCGCGCCGTTCCGCGCACGAGATCCACCGCTTGCAGCCTATATCCTGAGCCACTTTTTTCGACGAACACAGCGATGCGTCCGTCCGGGAAATAGCCCGCTCCGGGAAGTTTTTCAAAGCCTGCGGGCGTGCGATAGATCTCGCGTGTCTTCTTATTGCTGGAGAATATCGTCTCGATCAGCCGCCCTCCGTCGAAATGCCAGAATCCTTTTTCGCCCGCTTGAAAGCTCAACGACTGCGGATCGAGCGCCGTGGCATCGGTGAGCAATTGCGATGCGTAGGTGCGCAGATCCATGCGCAGCGCCTCCCACTTGCCCGTCGCCTCCGACGCATACAGCATCCAGCGATTGGTCAGCGGGCGCGTTCCACCTAAAGACAGCATCGCGGAAAATTGCGGATCGGTCAGCCGGATGACAATGAATTCCGTGGCCGGATCCAGGTACTTTGTCGCGACGGAAGGCAGTTCGCGTGTCTTTTGAGTTTGAGGTTGAACCTGAGCTTGAGCGGGGACCGGTTGAGTTTGAGCTGGCTGATTTTGAGTTGGTTGAGCTTGAGCTCGTTTAGTTTGAGTTTCGATTTGAGCGGTGCCCACGGTGCTCGCGAGCGCGACCACAAACCCCCTCCGTGAGAGTTTTGCGAGGCTGACGCGGCCCGACCCTTGCATGCTTCGATTGTAATTCACGGCTCCCCGAGGCCTATGCGTCGGAGCCTGTGTGGAAACTTCGGCAATCAACCGCTCTCCCCCTCGGCGGGAGCGCGGTTCAGCCCTGACGTCTCACGGCACCTCGCTACTTGGCGCCCGTCGCTCTCTTCCTGGTCGACTCCTTGGCATGCCGGGCGAACATCGATGAATCTGCTTTTCGGCATTCAGACGTCACCGCGCCATCCGGCGGTCGAAAATAGTGTGGCGAAGTTACTCAGCTGTGTGCCCGAATTCAGTCATCCGCAGGTGCCTCGATTCTGCAATTCTACGAAAACTCTGGGAAATATTGCGAAAGCGATACGGACGGAGTATGGCCCTCGAGATGCTCGACTAACTCAAAATGTCTCAACCCGCCATGGACGCCACACGCTCGCGCTGGTCTATGCTTTTCAGTTTCGTGCTGCTTTTCAGTTTCGCGCTTACGATGTCTTGCGCCTTCGCGCAGTCGACTCCCACCATCACCGAGTTCCCTAACATCCCCGGCAACCCCGTCGCGATCACCAGTGGCCCCGATGCAGCCCTGTGGTTCGCCGGGAAACAAATCGGCCGGATTTCGACCAGCGGTGTGGTCACTACGCCCGGGACTGGGACGGGGACGTGCATCCCGATCATTGGCTGCTCGGGTGGTGGACCTGCGCCCAACGTGCAGTCTAGCAGTATCATAACGGGACCTGACGGTGCCCTCTGGTTTACCAATAGCGCCGGCATTAGTTCGAGTGGCATACCCTCAATCGGGCGGATGACAACAGCTGGGGCTGTGACTCAGTACCCCTTGACCGCCAATGTCTTCCAATTCCCCGGTGGGCTCACAGTCGGGCCGGATGGAGCACTCTGGTTTGCCCTTGCCGGTTCCGAACCTATCTCGCCGCCCGGCGGAATTGGACGCATCACCACCGCGGGAGCGTCGACTTACTACGCAACCACCGGCAGCCCGGTCCACATAGTCACGGGTTCGGACGGAGCACTGTGGTTCACAGAAGTTAGCCTTTCGGAAACCCCGGGAGAGCACTCCGTTATCGGTGTCGGCTATTTGATGGGGCACTTGACAACCTCTGGCGTCCTCAAGGAATACCCAATTGCGCAATACCAAATCCCTCCTGGGCCCGCCTTTGGCATCGTCCCCGGACCCGATGGAGCAATATGGTTCACGAACGGCGTGAACGTTGAGCGGATCACCTCGGCCGGTGTAATTACGCAGTATCCGACGCCGAACGGCGCGGCTGGATACATCGCGGTTGGCTCCGACGGTGCGTTGTGGTTTTCCGACGGAGCAAATTCGATCGGAAGAATCACCACGAGTGGGACAATCACCGAATATCCGTTGCCCGCATCCACCACCGTCACCAATGGGTTCACCCTGGGATCCGACGGAGCGCTTTGGTTCGTGAACGGCACCGGCGCCATCGGCAAGATCACGACCGCCGGGATTGTCACCGTCATCCCAACGCCCACCGCCAACGGCACGCCGACTTCCATAATTTCAGGTCCGGACGGAAACGTCTGGTTTATTGAATCTAGCGCCGACGCCATCGGCCGAGTCACGCTTTCCACGGGCACGCCGCCCTCTTCGCTCCAGATCACGACGTCCGCAATACTACCTCAGGGCGTAGTTGCCACGCCTTACTCGCAAGCGCTCACCGCAAGCGGAGGCACGCCGCCTTACACATGGTCCGTGACTTCAGGAAGTCTGTCGGCCGGTCTCACGCTCTCGAACGCTGGAGTGATCTCTGGAACTCCAACCACGCTGGGAACGCTGTCCTTTACCGTCCAAGTAATGGATGCGGCATCGGCCATCGCAACCCAGTCCCTTGCCCTGACGATCAGCGCCGCTGGGTGCACTTACACATTCACCAACATGGCAGAAAATGGTCCTCCGGGGCCATTCACGATTGGTCCGTCGGCAGGCGGGGGATCAATCACCGTCCTCACCGGCGCCGGTTGCCCGTGGAGCGTTTCCGGCGCGCCAAGTTGGGTCACGTCGGGCTCGACGCCACCGGTCCAGCTCGGCGGCGTCACCGCTACAGGCAACGGCATCGTCTACTTTTCCATACTTCCTAACTACGGTCCCAACTCCCGCAGCGGCACGCTTACGATCGCGGGAACCACGTTTCCCATAACGCAACAAGCGGGCCTGATCCCCAGCTCCGGATTCATGCCGCACCTCGCGGCCGAAGGCGGTTGGCTGACAACCTTCACGCTCGTCAACAAAGGATCGTTCGCCGCCGACACGCAGTTGAGTCTGACGGACGACAACGGCAATCCGCTGGCCGTACCGCTGGCGTTCCCGCAGCAGCCGTCGGTGAGTCCGGTAACTGAGGCATCTCTCGACCAGACCATCGCCCCCAACGCTTCTCTCATCGTGCAAGCCTCGGGACCGGCGAATATCCCTTATGTGGAAGGCTCCGCGCAAATGACCTCAGCCGGAGCCGTCGACGGCTTTGCGATCTTCCGCTACAATCCGAGCGGTCAAGAAGCGGTGGTTCCTCTCGGAGGCAGCGGCACGCTCATTCCATTCGACAACACGAATGGAGTGCTGACGGGAATTGCGATCGAAAACCCCGTCTCCTTCCAGGCGATCACTGTCCCGGTGATCCTTCGCGATGACACAGGGACGCAGATTGGAACCGGGATGGAAACCGTTCAGTTGGGCGCGAACGGACATACTTCTTTCGTCCTCTCGACCCAATTTCCCGTGACGGCGAACATTCGGGGCACCATTCAGTTTCCACAGTTTGAGTATTGCATCACCGTGACCGGTAGCTGCACCGGAGCTGTGGGATTTGGCTTCCCTACCGTTCTCGGCATCCGCTACACGCCTCCGGGAACACTTACGACGTTGGCCCCCCTCAATTTCGGTCCGGGACTCCTGCCGCACATCGCCGCCGGGAATGGATGGCAAACCACCTTCGTTCTGGTCAATGGCCCGAACGTCGGAACCAGCTATGCCCAGGCCGATCTCAATTTCTTCGACAATAACGGAAACCCTCTGCCCGTCCCACTCACGGTTCTCGAGACTGGCGCAAGTACGACCACCGCATCGTTGAGCCTCTCCATCCCTCCGAACGCTTCCCGCTGGATTCAAACCACAGCCTCCGCCGCTAGCGCCCTGCTCACCGGCTCCGCGCAGCTCAGCGCGGGCGTCAGCGGATTCGCCATCTATCGCTACAATCCCAATGGTCAGGAAGCTGTCGTGCCGCTCGAAACCCGCAACGCCGCGACCTACTTGATCCCGTTCGACAACACCAACGGCACGAACACCGGCATTGCACTGAGCCTGAGTGCGCCTGTCCCGTTCGGCGGAGCTGCCGCTCCCATTGGCGTCCCCGTTCTGGTCCGTGACGATTCGGGCAATCAGGTCGCCGCCGCAACCATTCCCGTAGCCGCCAACGGCCACATCTCGCAAGTGCTCACGACGCTGTTTCCGACGACAGCCAACATCCGCGGAACCGTCGAATTCGACACCCCGCCAGGAGCTGCCATCAGCGTCCTCGGCATCCGCTCGCCGCCCGCGCTGACCTTCACCACTCTGCCCGCGCTTGCACGTTAGTGTCCTGCCGCAATGAAGACCTTACTCTTCCGTCGGCTTCCTGACGGTCGCGGTTCGGTGCTGAATGCTGGCGCCCGTCGCGAGCACTGGGACATACTAACGATCTCTCTGACTCAGGAGACTAGAGCATTTTCCGAGTTTTCGTGGACTACGACAGCGGGACGGCGGCGGTAGAACCCCGGGCGTGAGTCCGGGGATACATCCGCGTTTTATCGCGCCTGCAAATGTATCCCCGCACTTACGCCCGGGGTTTTACCATTGCCCGGCCCAGGCGGGCACGGTCCTTCGTAAATATGAAAATGGGCTAGCCGCGTGATTTTCGGAGTCCAGGCGATTTCGCAAGCTAAGAAACACGCGCCGCGAGCTAAGAAACACGAGCGATGCTAACCTAGTGAATGTGACAGGTAAGAAGAAAACGGACGAGCAGGGAAGTCATCATCATCCGGCACACCACGGGGAACAGGAGGCCGGAGCTGCGAAGCAATCCGCCTCACGCCATGGGGAGGACGCTGTTAAGGATGAGGGCGCGGTGAACGATTCGGCCGATACCCTCTCGGCCATCGCGAAAGAGCGCGATCAGCTGGCCAACGAGAAAATGGATTTGGAGGATCGCTACCTCCGCCTGCAAGCCGAGTTTCAAAACGCCCGCCGCCGCGCGGGAAAAGATCGCGCCGAATTCGCCGAGTACGCGGCCACCGAAGCGGTGCGCGCACTGCTGCCCATCGTGGACGATTTCGAGAGGGCGCTCAAGGTGGACTCCGCCGACGTGGAACACGCCAAGGAATACGCCAAGGGCATGGAGCTGATTTATCAGCGCCTGTTTGAGTCCTTAAAAAAGCTGGGGCTGGAGCCGGTGGAATCGGCCGGGCTGGCGTTTAATCCTCACGTTCATCACGCCGTGGAGATGGTGGAAACGGATAAAACTGCCGATAATACGGTCATTGACGAATACCAACGGGGCTATAATTTCAAAGGCCGTCTATTGCGGCCGGCGATGGTGAGGGTGGCGGTGGAGCCCTCCCCGCGCAAAGCCTAGGCAATTCATTTTGAAAGATTTGAGAATCCGATTTTGAGCGTAACGAAACGCGATTATTATGAGGTGCTGGGCGTGGCGCGCGATGCCGACGACCAGACGATGAAGAGCGCCTACCGCAAGCTGGCGCTGCAGTTTCATCCCGACCGCAATCCCGGAAATCACGAAGCCGAGGAAAAGTTCAAGGAAGCCGCCGAGGCGTACGGCGTTTTGAGTGACGCGCAGAAGCGCGCCGCCTACGATCGTTTCGGCCACCAGGGCGTGGCCGCCGCTTCCGGCAACGGCTTCGATCCCAACGCGGGATTCGCGGACTTCGGCGACATCTTAAGCGACGTGTTCGGATTCGGCGATGTGTTCGGAGGCGGCAATCGACGCGGAGGGCGCAGCCGCACGCAGCGTGGCGAGGATCTGCGCTACGACCTGGAAATCAGTTTCGAAGATTCCATGAAAGGCTTGACGATCGATATTCAGGTCCCCAAGCACGAGGCCTGCACACGCTGCCAAGGCAAAGGAGCCGAGCCCGAAGACGGACTGGTTACCTGTCCCACGTGTCGTGGACGAGGCGAGGTCGTTTATCAGCAGGCGTTTCTTTCGGTGCGCCGCACCTGCTCGCAGTGCAACGGGCGAGGGCAAATTATCCGCCGTCCGTGCAAGGAATGCAAGGGCGAAGGTTACCAGCGCCGCGAAAAGAAATTGAAGGTCAGCATTCCCGCGGGCGTCGACGACGGCACGCAGATGCGTCTTTCGAACGAAGGACAGCCGGGCGCGAACGGCGGACCCACCGGTGATTTGTACGTCGTCCTCAAAGTGAAGGCGCACCCGATTTTTCAGCGCCACGGCGACGATCTGCACTGCCTGGTTCCGGTGAACGTGGGACAAGCCGCGCTGGGCGCGTCGGTCGATATTCTCACCTTCGATGGATTGCAGACCGTGAAGATCCCCGAAGGATCGCAGCCGGCCAGCCGGTTGAAGCTCAAGGGGCTCGGCGTGCCTCACGTCAACAGCAGCGGCCGCGGCGATTTGTTCGTGCATCTGGACGTACGCATCCCGGCGAAGCTCACTCGCGAGCAGCGCAAGCTCATGGAGCAGCTGAAAGACATGCTGCCGGCGGAAAACGAACCCACCGACAAAGGCCTGCTGGATAAAGTCAAGAATATTTTTTCGTAGCCCTCTGTTTAGAACCCCATGCATGAGCGCTGGGTTGTCGCGTTTACGCAAGGTGCAGTAAGCCACGAGAAACAGTAGATCCCTCGTCGCTGCCGCTCGCTCGGGATGACCCAGTGTTGAGGGTACAGATAGCAACCAGGGCGTGCTCACCGCCCGCCAAAGCCCGGTCATCCCGAATCCGGCCTTGTCCTCTGACGACGCGGGTGAGGGATCCGCTGTTCGCGCCGATTCACAGCGTTCGGGAGGAGCCCTATGCATGTGAGCATGGGGCTCCTACTACGTCCTAAGCACATCCCTACCCCCAAAAATTAAAATTACGCAGTTTGCGCAACCTTATGAGTCCCGTAGGGTTGAAACCTAGTTGAAGGCGCCTGAAATGGTGCTAAGCTCTGGGTGTTGTCGCCGGGGAGCAATCCTACAGAGCGCCAAAGTCTCAAGCTGTTCGGGTGAGCAGACGGAGGAGATACAAATGGGGATTCGAGCACTACGCCCAGCTATTTTTGTGGCGGTGGGGTTCGCAGCGCTGGGCCTTGTGGCCGAACGTCCGCTACAGGCACAAGGCAGCATTACGATTACGCCTGCAGCGATTGGCGTGCACATCGGCACGTACTATCGCTTCGGAGACACAGTCACCGGTATTACACCGACGACGGTTGGTTGGTCGGTCGCACTGCCTGCGGGAGCCACCGGGAGCGCGGGCTCGGTCGATACGGGAGGATTGTTCGTTCCTCCGTCCACCATGCCGAGCAGCGGCACGGTGATCGTTACCGTGGCGAGTAACATCACGCCGAGCGTTATGGCGAGCGCGACGGTGACCATTTTGAATCCGATACCGGCGGTGGCGTCGGTCTCTCCTGCCAACATCCCCCTGGGGCCCAGCACGGTCACGATCAACGGGAGCGGATTTGTCCAGGGCGCCACGGTGACCATCGGTCTTGTACAGCTGCCGGCAACATTTGTTTCGTCCACCACCCTTACCGTGCCGGTCACGGCGGTCGTCGGCGAAATGGGAGCCAGTTATCCGGTCTCGGTCACGAATCCGAATCCCGGGTCGGCCACGTCTAGCGACGTTGTGAGTGTGATGTTCGGATCGACCGATGGTCCCCCGACCATCACGTATGCGGCCGCCGCGCGCTTCCTCGATCAGGCGGCGTGGGGCGGCGATGCCGCGACGATCGAGCATGTGCAGAGCGTAGGATTCCTCAAATATTTGGGCGAACAATTCAACGCGCCCATATCGCCCTATCCGGATCCGACGCTGACGCCTTACTATCTGAACGGTGTGCAGGCGCGATTCTTCACGAACGCGGTCAATGGGCAGGATCAATTGCGTCAGCGCGTGGCGTGGGCTCTGTTAAACCAATTTGTGGTTTCCGCGATTGAGAATGATACGTCGATTGCGCTCGTCCCCTATTTGCAGATTCTGCAGCAGGACGCGTTCGTGAACTTCCGCACCATCATGGAAGACGTGACGCTGAGCCCCATGATGGGCGGCTATCTCAATATGTTGAACAACGACAAGGCCAACGCCACGGCCGGAACCGCGGCCAACGAAAATTACGCCCGTGAGTTGATGCAGCTGTTCACGATCGGCTTGTCCGCGCTGAATATCGATGGGACCTATCAGTTGGATTCCTCGGGCAATCAGATTCCCAACTACAACGAGACCACCATTCAGAATTTCGCGAAGATTTATACCGGCTGGACCTATCCGACCGAGCCGGGAGCGACGCTGAAAATCCATAATCCGGCGTATTATGTGGGTCCGATGGAGCCGTATCAAGCCAATCACGACACGACGCAAAAGACGCTGCTGAATGGCCTGATTGTGCCGGCCGGACAAACCGCGCAACAGGATTTGAAAGCGGCGCTCGACAACATCTTCGCGCATCCCAATGTGGCGCCTTTCGTGAGTAAACAACTCATCCAGCATCTGGTGACCAGCAATCCGTCGCCGCAGTATGTAACGCGCGTGGCGAATGTGTTCAACAACGACGGCACGGGAGTGAAGGGCAATATGGCCGCCGTGATCATCGCGATTCTGCTGGATACGGAAGCGCGGGCGGGCGACAACGGTTCGACTCTGACCGCGACCTCCACCGCCGGCAAACTGCGCGAGCCGGTGTTCTTCATTGCCTCGATGTTGCGGGGACTGGGCGCCGCCGTGAACGACAGCAACGGGCTCACAACTTACGGCACCAATCTGGGCCAAACGATTTTCTATCCGCCGAGCGTGTTCAACTATTTCGCGCCGGGTTACCAAATCCCGCCCAGCTTCACGGCGGGAGCGGCGCTGCTCGGTCCGGAATTCCAATTGGAATCGCCGGCCACGGCGGTAGGCCGCTATAACACGGTGAACTCATTCATCTACGGAACGTTGGGTGGGGCTGCCATCAGTTTTGCTCCTTTCATCAGCGCCGCGAATCCGTCCAATCCGGCGAACTTAACGACCGCGCCCGCCAATCCTTCCATTCCGGCCAACGACATGAACGGGCTGTATCAATTGATTTCGAATACTTTCTTCTATGGCCAAATGCCGGCGGCATTGCAGAACGCCATGCAGACCGCCATCTCCGCCCTTGGATATAGCACGACTGCGGCTTCGGCCAAAGCGCGCGCGCAGGCAGCCCTTTACCTGGCCTTGTCCTCGGCCTACTACAACGTGGAGCACTAATCATGATGCTGATCAATACAAGACGAGACTTTCTGAAAATCGGCCTGCGCACGTTCGGCTCGATCGGCGCGGCAAGCGTCGTGGGCAAGCTGAGCCAGGTGAATGCACTGGCCCAGAGCGGCTGCCCCACGGACTATAAGGCGCTGGTGTGCATCTTCCTGTTCGGCGGCGTGGACATGAACAACGTGGTGATTCCCATCAACACGCCGGCCTCGAACGCCAACAATTCTTATGCGAACTATGCCAAGATTCGCGGAGGGCTCGCTCTGGCGCAATCGGACTTGAACCAGATCAATACTTCGAAAGGCGATTCCTACGGATTGCACCCCGGCTTGCCGGAACTCGCCGCGCTGTACAACACGGGGAGCGCTGGATCGGGCAAGGTCGCGATTCTGGCCAACGTCGGCACACTGGTGGATCCGCTGACGCAGGCGCAATACGTGGGCGCGCAAAAGCCGATCCCTCTGAATCTCTTCTCGCATTTGGATCAGCAAACCGCGATG
>Ga0182030_10005037_pt1 | contig 28085 bp, 23 predicted proteins | sample 812S3MmetaG_FD_121299 | JGI IMG/M metagenome (GOLD analysis project Ga0182030, IMG submission 121299) | Permafrost microbial communities from Stordalen Mire, Sweden - 812S3M metaG (Illumina Assembly) | ecosystem: Environmental > Terrestrial > Soil > Wetlands > Permafrost | place: Sweden... | reverse complement strand
CTCACCCGAGGTATGGAGAGAGAGAGAGAAATTAGAACCGAAGGCTGATAACGCAGCCCTCGAACGCAGATTGTTTCAGGAACACAAATTCGTTTATCGCAAAGATGAATTCAGAAAATTCTTACTGGATTAAGACCTCATTGGAATGAGTCGTACACAGGTCAGAGCATTGTTGGGCGAAGAAGGGCCCACAAGTAAAAAACAAAGCGATATCGTGATATTTTCAAAGTCCCTCCAAACAATTTTTTTACGGCATCGCCACTAAAGACTGGCTTCCCACGTTTCTATTTAGCACATGGAGCGGCATCAAAGGCTATTCTCGCTATCCGTCCTATCATTTTTGAAACTTGCTCTGGGTCTTTAATGTTTCCAGAGGCAAGAATCGCAATAGCTAGATGTCCTCGGTTTTCGGGCAAGGTAATAAGCGCAGTATCGTTAATGCATTTGTTTCTTGAGCACCATCCGGATTTGTGAAAGAGGCTTGTGTCCGACGGCAACCCATTTCCAATGTGCTGCGGCGTGTGTGCGTCGGTCATGAGAGCTATCAGCGCCTGCGTATGTTCTGTATTCAAAAGTCGCCCTGAGAAGAGCTTGGCGTATAGACCGACCAGGTCCTCAGCCGAGGCTGTGTCAAGCTGTGCGGACTCTGAAGACTCAGCTTGTGCGATCAGCTGCTTTTCGTAACGGTCTATAGAAATTTGTCGAAAACCCCAATTGAGCATAATCTGCGTAGCTGCTTTCGGTCCGCCAAGACGCTTCAGCAGGAGATCACTAGCTGAATTATCGCTGTCTGACACCATGTACTTAAGAAGAGTCGACACTAAAAGCCTGACTTCGCCTTTTGGATATTCTCTGGCAATTGGCCCTACCGCTCCCACGCGTATGTCATCGGTTGAAATCTGGATTGGCTCTGACAGGTCGACCTTTCGTTCCTCGACTTGCTTCAAAATCGCTAAGGCGATAGGAAATTTATAAACACTTGCCATAGGCAATCGGCGATTTCCGTTTACAGAAAGTATCTGCGCACTTTCTACGTAAAGCGCGGCAATTCCAATGTCAAGATTTGAACCGCTAATTTCTTTGATGATAGCCGCTCGCGTGCTAGTTAAATCGCTGGCAATAGCTCCACTTGCCAGGCAAAATTCAAACAATGCAATAACAATCAAACGCTTGGGGAACCAAGTCGTCATTTTCAGAAACTTAAGTTTACTCATTTTCGAAGTGCAGTACTTGCCTCGACTCCAAGCTCCTGGAACAAAAACGCCCATTTATCTGCAGCTTCATCGATTATCTTTTCAGTCGACTTACCATGTCCGTGCCCGGCTTTAGTGTCGATGCGAATCAAAACCGGATTGTCGCAATGCTCGGTTGATTGAGCCGCTTGCAATGCTGCTGCAAATTTAAAACTGTGCCCAGGCACCACTCTGTCATCGTGGTCCGCGGTTGTGACCATCGTCGCTGGATAGCAAACGCCCTTTTTGATATTGTGCAGAGGTGAATATTTGATCAAACTTTTGAATTCCTCAGCGTCTTCGGGCGAGCCATATTCTTGAGTCCAGCCCCAGCCTACAGTGAATTTGTTGAAGCGCAACATGTCCATCACGCCAACGGCAGGTATGGCCGCTTGATAGAGTTCAGGACATTGAGTCAAACAAGCTCCAACCAACAAGCCACCATTACTGCCACCACCGATGGCGAGCTTTTCTTTGCTGGTATATTTTCGCGCAACAAGCGTCTGTGCGGCAGCGATAAAGTCATCAAACACATTTTGCTTTTTTGCCTTCATGCCGGCTTCATGCCAGGCTTCACCATATTCGCCACCACCACGCAAAGCAGGCATGGCATAGATGCCGCCAGACTCCATCCAAAATAAATTAGCCGGTGAAAAAGTCGGTAACAGAGGAATTTTGAAACCGCCGTAGCCGTATAAATAAGTTGGATTTTTTCCGTCTAATTTCAATCCTTTCTTGTAGCTGACGAACATAGGCAGTTTGGTGCCGTCCTTGCTTTCAAAGAATATTTGCTCGGTTGTAAAATCATCGGCATTGAAGTGAGTACGAGGTGCGAAGAAGACTTCCTGGCTCTGAGCTCCCTTCTTTTCTAACAACGCTTTCAAATCGAGATGATAGACTTTTGCCGGCGTATTGAACGAAGTGTAAGAATAATATGTTTCGCGATCATCAATTTTTCCGCCAAAACCAGAGACCGTACCAAAGCCAGGCAAAGCTAAATTCGTCAGCAATTGTCCATCCAAACCATGAATTTTGACCGAAGAATGTGCGTCTTGCATATATGAGCAAACAAAAGAATTGTTGACCGTAGACACGCTCTCTAAAGTATCAGTTGACTCTTTTACAATTTCTTTGAGCTTATCTTTTGCGATAGAACCGTTGGCGCAAGCAGCTACAGTCGACCAGCGAGCTTCGACGATGCGCCCACGAGGAGCATCCTCATCGGTCAGAAACCAGAATTGTTCATTTTTCTGTCCGACAAAATTGAACATCGCTCGACCGACTGGCACCACTTCATTAAGGCTGGATTTCCTATCTTGCAAATCCTGGATTAGCACGCCATTCTTAGGCGATGTACCGTGAAAAATTTGCACAATCAAATAACGACCATCGTCAGTGATAGTCGGCGAGAACTCCCATTCTTTTTGATCTTTGCGTTCGTAAATTAAACGATCTTTCGCCTGGGCTTCACCAATTCTGTGAAAGAACAACTTTTGGAAATAATTGGCCGCCTGCAACTCTTGCCCGGCGGCTGGCTCGTCATAGCGACTGTAATAAAAACCACTGCCGTCTTTCAAAAATGCAACAGATCCATTTTTGACAAATTTGATTTCATCACTCAAATCCTCATTCTTCACCACGTCTTTGACATGCCAGACCTGCCAGTCAGAACCGGCAGAACTGAGACCATAAGCCATCAATCGAGAATCATCGGTGATTTCATAATTGGCAAGATCGACGGTACCATCTTTAGACAATTTGTTTGGGTCTAAGAGTACTTTGCCTTTTGCATTCTTGTCTGCAGCATCCTGCACATAGAGAACATTTTGATTTTGCAGACCGTCGTTTTTAGAATAGAAAAGGCGCGCGTCTTTTTTATTCGGCACACCGCAGCGCTCATAATTCCACAACTCATTCAATCTTGCTTTAATCAAAGGTCGAGCGACAATTTTAGACAAAAAAGCGGCTGTTACCTCATTTTCACTCTTCACCCAGGCTGCGGTTTTATCCGAATTGGCGTCCTCTAACCACCTGTAAGGATCTGCCACTTTGATACCGCTATATGAGTCAACGACATCGCCCTTTTCTGCCACTGGATACTTGACTTCTGCAGCACCAACACCGCCAACACTGCAAGTCAGTAACTGGATTGAAATCGTCAGAGCCAGTGAGACAGTCTCAAATGACTTACCAGAAGCGAAGGTCCTCATTGCATATTCCTCGTTAAGCGGTGCCAGGCAAAGATTACCACTTTCATGCCACTCGCGAAGCTGAGGAAGAATTCCGTGACAAGAGCATTCATTAAGTCACTTTACGGCTACACTAACTGAGTTATCGCGACAATTCACCCCGGTTGTCAATCACGCTCAATGTCACTTCTTTTCAACACCCGCAAAGATGGCTCCTCGGTGCTTTTCATCGATGGTGACCTGCAGTTCGATACAAGAGACGAGGCTGTTTATCACGAGAGTCTAGTCTTTCCAGCACTCTCCGTACTGCAAAAGCGACGCCCTGGTCAAGGCAATTTCAAAGCGCTGATTCTTGGTGGTGGAGACAGCTTAGTTGCTCGCGAGCTACTCAAAAGCAATAGCGTTGCTAGCATCGTCGTCGCCGAATATGACACATCAGTAATTGCTTTAACGCGCGCCAGGCTATCGGTGTTGAGCAATGACAGTTTTGCAGACCCGCGCATAGATTTGCAAATTGGGGATTGTCGAGACTTTATCGATTATGCCATTGCTGATGGTGCACGCTTTGATTTGATCATCGCCGATTTGACCGTGCCTCAATCACTGAGTGCGGCTAGCTTACACAATATCGATTTCTATAAAAAAATCGCGGCAATTTTAAAAGATGATGCTGTTTTTGCGGCGAACGCACTTTCTCCCACAAAATATCCAGACGCGTACTGGTGCATTTATAACAGCATGCGCAGTGCGGAAATTTTTCCACGACCATATCGCATTGCGATGCCTTCGTTTCAAGCGGAGGGATATGGTCCTGACTGGGGATTCTTCCTGGCCTCTCCAACTGTTATCGACAAATCAGAAATCGGCATAGATTTTATCTTTCCAGAAAACAACGAGCAACTGAAAGATGCCACTCAAATGCAGCGCCTCTTTCATTTTCCAGCATCAATTGCCGCCCGTCGCGAGCTATCACTAGCAGCTGGAGCAAACAGCGACATCCTCTTGCATTATTTGAGCAAAGCCAATTACGACAACATCGCTCATCAAACTGACTGGTGTTCTTTAGATTTCTCAATTGACCAAACAGCCATTCCCCGAGTAGATCTAGGCGACCAGGTTTTACCACATGACGTCTGCACTTTGCTCAAAGACAGCATCGATAAAGAAACTGTATTCGAGCAAATTATCGACTTGATGCCATCATTGCAACGCGCTCAGACCGAAGAGATGGTCGGCGCATTTCTTGCTAAACCCGGTCGCTTTTTGCAAGCTATTGATTTGCCGGCTCTGGTAGACAGGCTCATCGCAAGAGCGGCAGAGCTTCCTTGCAAACTGCTGGCCGAATTAGAAGAACTAAAAGTCAAATTAAAGGAGCTTGCTGGCGACTACGAACGATTGCTACAACTGGGACTAAAAGTTGTAACCATAGCCACATTAGTTGTCATCGTCGGTAATTTATTGTCACCGGATGCGGTGTATGGAAAGGGTTCCTCTGGCGGTGGCACCTATGGAACATTCGCCAGCGATTCACATGGCTTTTCTCAACTATCGCACACAAGACTCGATGTTTCATCGGCCGAACCAGAACTGGCGACCGGCTCAGGCTTTAGAAATCGTCAGTCGTCATCAATGTGCCTGGATGAAACTGGAAGGGCTTACCCCAGTCGAACATATCTATACTATGGTGGCTATCGCAGAAGGTACTATGGCGGCTATGGTCATCGCGGACAACCTGCCGAAAAGAGAGAAGCCAATGACGCTCGCAAAAGACTAGAGACATCGCGCGGCATATTTAGACTCTCCCCTGAAGCCGATATGCTTGAAGACGGTCGAATCGCCATTCAACTGACGGATGCGGCTTATTTGTTTCTCGACCCAGACGTCACCACCGTCATTGATTCGCAGACTGGTGAACCCATTGCGGAACTGAGCGCCGATCCAGCTCAACTCTGGCGCATTCAAAGAGAAGTCGACCGTCAGAAAGCAGGCATAGTCAAATCGCTTGCAGCCAAGCAAGAGTGGATCAACTGGGTTGACTGGCTGGGTTTTATGCCATGGCGTGACGACGATTTGACTGAAATGAAAAATCTTTTCGATATGTCGGATCGCTTGACCGCAGCACAATTAAAATTGCATTTTGAATCGAATGGACCACCTGCCCTTTTCACGCCACAAATTGCTAACGCCATTGAAGTGATCAATACAATCTGGCTCGTGCCAGATGGACGGTCCGTTTTTATCTGGCTGCCTCAAAACAAATTCGCTTACATGAATGGCACCAACTGGTACAGCGACCCTCAATTAACGAAACCTTTGACCGATCCTCCATTTTCAACAAAGTTCAGAAACGTGGTGAAAGGACTTCTCGTTAAGGAAACTAAAGAACAAGATTCGACCAAACAGAGTTTGATGCGAGATCTAAATTACGCACAGGCCGACATGACCAGCTTGCAACGTGACAAAACAGATTATGCCGCCTGCAAATATGACACCCAGTTGTTTGAAAACGTTGATTACGGATCGACGCAAATTACCCTCGGGGACGCCATTACGCGCACAGACAACGACATCGCCGCGATAAGCCAACGTATCAAGTTATTACAAGATCAGGTCTTCGCTCTTCCCCAGGAAGCTCAACTGCGAGCAAAAGTGCTGGAGCAATTCAACAACTAATGAATAACCGCACATCACCGAAGTTTGAAACACGCAGGCTCCTTTTTGAAATTGCTCAAGAGGGTGTGGTTTCTCTGCGTGCAAGCAATGGCTTCGATGGTGACCTAACTAGTCAGTGGAATATACTCGTAAAGAACAGCTCTAGCAGCGGCTTTATGCAAAGTTTGCAATGGGCGCAATTCAAAAAACATCAGGGCTATCGCATCATTGCTATCGGACTTTTTCTAGAAAATAATCTAGTTGGCGGTGCCCTTGGTTATCTACCCGAGAAAACGAATGGTCAAGGTATCATCTGCGTTCCCGAGGGGCCAGTTCTCGACTGGCAAGATGAACAAATGGCGACCAAGGGCCTGGGCTTGATAGAGCAAGCCATGGAAATCGAAGCGCTCCAGGCAGGCGCAATGGCTTTGAGAATTGAGCCGCGTTTGAGCCCGCCTTTGGAACGGTGCCTGCGTACTTTCAAAAGAGCGCCTGTTGATCTTTTACCGAATGAAACTCTTTGCCTTAACCTCCGCTTGAGCGAAAAAGAATTGCTCGCCCTAATGCATCACAAATGTCGTTATAACATTGGTCTTGCTCGAAAGAAAAATGTCGTCATTCGCGAATACAAAGACGCCTCAGCTCTCAGTGATTTTTATCCGGCGCTGATAGAAGCGGCTCAAAGAGATGATTTTTTCGCCGAACCACGTTCATTTTTCGATGGACTTTGTGATTCACTCTGTCCGTCTGGAATGGTGCGAATCTTTATTGCTTCTCACGAAGACGATATCCTCGGTAGCTTGCTTTTGCTTACCTATGGCAAACGCGCCACGTTTCTTTATGGCGGTATCACCAATACGAAGCGCCAGTTAATGGCCGGTTATGCGTTGCAATGGCAGGCCATTCAAAAGGCGAAAGAACTCAATTGCGATACTTATGACTTCTATGGCTATACCGAATTCGATGATGAAAACCATGATTACTCTCGATTTTCGCGATTCAAGCGGCAATTCGGTGGCAAGATGGAAAAATTCATTGGTGCCCATGACCATTTCTTTTTAGACCGTCTGGCGGACGTCGTCATCAAAGCGGTCAATCAGGTTGAGAGAGAAGGAGCTAGAAGATGATGAAATTTGGGCGCATACCGCCAGAGACAGTGACACTTTTTCAAAAAACAATCGTCCAGGCGCGAGATCATATTGCCTCTGTACTTCCTCCTGAAGCCAGTGAACAGGTGCGAGCCTATGCCATTGAACAAGTTCTGGAAATAATCTTGCGAGACTGGCGCGAGAACAACAATACAACCGGCATGGAAGACGCAGACGTTGAAGATCTCGGCAATTTTGTCGGTCTGGCGGCAACACTTGCCGGAAACGATCTCAATGGTCAGGGATTTCCCATCTTTCAGGCCACTCTCAAAGGCTTGCTTGAAGACTGGCTCTACAACTGGAATGCACCAGGCGATCCAGGTCCGCCTGGACCGATCAATTAATTGGAAAGCAAACAGCGCTATCAAAGCTGAGGACAGCTGATTGACCACTCAAACCGCTAATTCTAAAAAAGCAAACAACATCGCCGCAGCTTTCGACAGCTATCCCTGGCTGCCGTATACACTCGTCGTCGGCGTGGGCGGTGCAGCGTTTATGCTGGTCAGTCTCACGCTTTTGCACTTCGTTCTGACATATTACGAAGAAGGGGCGCTTGTAGATCCGCAATCTAAATCATCAATAGCTTTGCCTGTGATCATTTTTTCACTTCTCCTTTTGATCAAACCATTGATCAAACAAATGACTGCTCCCACAAAAGGAAGTAAATTCGATTTGACAGCACTGAGCATATTAATGCTTTTAATATCTCTGTTTGCGATGGCCTTGCCAATGCCATCGAGCGCAGCGGCGCTGACAGTGGCTATTGTTTTCACTATTGTTGTTGCATACTTATTGCTCCAATTTTTTTCCGCATCGCGTTTAATTCGTCTCTCAACGATAGCCATCTGGTGCTTCGCTTATATGGGCGTATGGATGGTTGGCGTCAGTGCGCCTTTAAGTCTGCCAATTTTTATTGTCTCGTGGACGGGCATCGGTTTTGGCGGCGGACTTCTGCTTTATTCGATTGCCAAATCAACAAATACCGCAGCCGTAAGCACAGCTGAGCGAGCAAAAAAGCAAGAAACAGATGCTCGCTCCCAGGCGCAAGGCGTGGCACAAACTCGCAGACGCGCAGCCAGAACTTCAGGCATAGCGTCAAGATACGGACGCATTCCTCAAGATACCTTCGACCTGCTCGCCAATCATATCCGTCGCATCACCGGTCCAATTGCAGCAGCCTTGCCCATAGGTGCCTCAGTTTCCAGACGCAATCAGACTGTTTTTATTCTGCTCGACACTGTCGTCAGCGACTGGCGTGAAAACGATAACTTCGATTTGATGACGCCCGACGACATCGATGACTTTCAATCATTTATTGAAGCGGCATCATTTGTCAGCGGTGCTGAAGAGAATGCAATCAGCGCGGCCATTTATGAGGCTACGCTTAAGGCGCTTGCTCAAGACTGGCTGGCTAACTGGAACGCCACCGATAACAGCGGACCGCCGGAGCGCATCTATTAATTACTGACCCACTTTGTTGATCGATCTTTGTTTATCGACGGTGGCATCCAGGCACCACTCAAAACTGCTGTTTTTGGCCAGTAAAGCCTCATCAACAAATTGAATTCTTCCTTTGGTGCTGGCAACCAGTGAGATTGCTTATCAGCGGAGCTGTAGACGATGAGACGAAACAATGTAGCCTTCGCTAGACGACTGGTCCAATTCAATTTTTTAGATTCTCCCGAGCATTCTGCAAAAAACCTAATCTTAGCGCGTCTGACTGTAGAAGCGACGCTGTTGATTCAGAAACACTCTCGCTGAGACAATCTCCAGATTTTGAGCAAAACAGTGCGGGTCAAAATGTTCCCGTCTGAGGCCTAAAAACGGCGGATATTAAACAGATAAAAGGATACAAAATGGCTGATATATCCGAGAATTACAGCCTGGCATTTTAAACCATCCTTTCCCGCGTTCGTGTATAGCAAAGTATGAGGGCTCAAGTATAAATGGACGTCACAACTATATTTTTTGTTTGCGCCAGTTCAGTAGTTGCCGTGTTCCTTTTCATCGGTGCCAAAGATGTCTTATTTCTGGTAGAGAAATAAATCTTTCAAATTTTCAATTTCAGACAAGAATTTAAAAAGCGCACGATCAAAAGATCATGCGCTTTTATTTTTCTGCTAGCGGCTCTGAACTATGCTTTTATGCTTTCTTCCAGTGCTTCAAGAGTTTGTTCTATATCAGTCTTTGTATGCACAGCTGAAATAAAAGCAGATTCAAATTGTGATGGCGGCCAGTAAATGCCCCTGCTTGCGAGCGATCGCCAGACTTTACCAAAGAACTCGGTATCTGACGTTTGAGCATCGGCAAAATTTTTCACTTTTGCTTTGGTGAAGAAAAATCCGATCATGCCGCAGACATCGACCACTTGCATGGGCACAATATTTTTGGCGGCAATTGCCCGCAACCCTGTCGCTAACAAATCAGTATTGCGTTTGAGAATCTCATAAGCGTTTGACTGCTGCAAAGTTTTCAATTGAGCGATACCAGCTTGCATCGCCAGTGGATTGCCGGATAGGGTGCCTGCCTGATAAACGCTGCCAGCTGGGGCGATGTGCTCCATTATATCTCTGCGTCCACCATAAGCTCCCACCGGCAAGCCACCGCCGATGATTTTACCCAGGCAGGTCAAATCAGGTTTGATCTTATAAAGATCTTGAGCACCACCTGGCGCTACTCTAAAACCAGTCATCACTTCATCGATAATGAGGAGGGCACCAGAGCCGGTGCATAATTCACGCACTTTGGCGAGGTAGCCATCTTCTGGAAGAATTAAGCCTGCATTTCCTACAATTGGCTCGATGATGACGCAGGCGATATCGGCACCGTGTTCTTTGAACACAGCCTGAAGCGCTTTCTCGTCGTTATAAGGAACCGATATCGTTAGTTTAGTCAGAGCTTCGGGAACCCCTGGCGAACTCGAAATTCCAAGCGTGGCCATGCCCGAGCCAGCTTTTACCAGAAACGAATCGGCGTGACCGTGATAACAGCCGTCGAATTTGACGACCAAAGTCTTCTTCGTAAAAGCACGAGCCAGGCGAATTGCAGACATGCAAGCTTCGGTGCCAGAATTGACCATACGCACCATCTCAATCGATGGCATGATCTGGCAAATCAATTCGGCAAGATCAACTTCAGCCCGATTTGGTGCACCAAAGCTGGTGCCATGTTGCAACGCATCTTCAATTGCTTCCAGCACTCGTGGATGACGATGACCTAATATCATCGGTCCCCACGAACCAATGTAGTCAATGTAGCGATTGCCATCAACATCGAAAAGATACTGTCCATCAGCCTTTTCCATGAATATAGGCTCGGCACCTACTGCCGCGCATGCGCGCACCGGAGAATTAACTCCGCCCGGAGTCACCAATTTCGCCCGTTCAAAAATGAGATGGGACTTTGTTGCCTGAACCAGAGGAGTAACTGTCATATATTCACCTAACCATTAAGCGGACGTTTTTGCGGCACCAACTATTCGTTCAAGTGCTTGCTCTACCATTTTCGGGGCCTTTTCACCAGCTTTGAAATCACGCATTTTATGTTCTTTGTCGAAAACGTAAAACGCTGGCACATACTTATTTTCGAAAGCATCTGTGATCTCATGATAGTTATCGACTACGCATGGTTGAGTGATTTCATATTCTTTGACTGTTTCTTTTACGGTCTCGATGTTGGTATCACTTTCCATACGAGGCATGTGCACAGAGATCACTTGTAAATTTTGCTCTTTGAACTCATCCATCCATCTTTTGATGTCGGGCAATGATTCTTTGCAAGTGCCGCAACTGACAGCCCAGAAGTGAACAAGCACTGGCTTTCCATCCAGTTGCTCCATTGTGATTGGCTGCGAATTGAACCATTGCGTCCCACCCTTGAAGCCAGGCAGTGGACTATCCATTTTTAAGGGCATCGAGACCTCCTTTTAGCGACTTGCTTTCTTGCTAGCTTTGAGCGGCAAGCAGCCTGAACTGAGCTTATTCTAACGCTTTAGCCAGTGAATAAAGTGCTTTCTCACCGACTATTACCAGAAGCAAAAACAAATTCCTGATTTCAAGAAAAAAACAGAAGGCTGACTCCATTGAGACAACCTCCTGCTTTGCTGAGATCTAAAGATCTTCGCTCACTGGTCGTTTTAGCGAATCAACTAATTAAACGTTGAGTGGCTTCTGACCTGGCTTCCAATCGGCTCCGCAAAGTCCACCAGTTTTGATGGCTTCGAGAACGCGCAATGTTTCATCAACACTGCGACCGATGTTCAAGCTGTGAACAACTTGATATTGAAGAACGCCATCGCCGTCGATGATGAACAAACCGCGTAAAGCAATGCCTTTGTCTTCGATCAAAACACCGTAGTCACGGCTGACATCTTTGGTGATGTCAGAAGCGAGAACATAGTTGAGTGAACCAAGTCCGCCCTTGTCTTCGGCGGTGTTGATCCAGGCGCGGTGGCTGTAGACGCTGTCGGTTGAGACTGCGAGAACTTCAGCTCCAGCTTTCTTTATATCTTCGATTCTTGCGCTGAATGCCTTCAATTCGGTTGGGCAGACAAATGTGAAATCCAAAGGATAGAAGAACATTACGAGGAACTTGCCCTTGTAATCTGACAAACGTACGTTTTGGCTCAGACTCTTCATGTCCTTGGTGGAGGGCATGTCGAATTCAGGAGCTCTTTTACCAACTTGCAACATAAAAAGTGATACTCCAACAACAGAAAGTGGGATTAGCTTTTAACAATGTTAGATCGGCGAATGGACAAAGTTAAAAGGCTTAATGGAATTTGCAGTTTTCAAATGCAATATGTTGTTGCAAAGCGCTCAAGCAGACCCCTTACTGACCTTACTTGCCCCCCTTACTTTTACCCTTGGCGGCAACGACAGCTGGCTTTAACACGACTGGATTGAGCGATTGCCAATCGGCCACTTCACGCTGCAAGCTATTCTCAGAGACATATTTTAGGATGAGAGGGCTCATGGGATCCCATCCCAGCCCAAGCAAATGTCGTAGGTGTTCAGCTGGTGTGGCCGAATTTTTACTACGTCCTAATTCGGAATCGTTTGTTTCACTCATGATGTCAGGCGGCTCTTTTTCAATGTGGCTTCAATCTAGAAGTATGGGATTGCTTAAACTCAGTAACAAATGTATCGCCTTCTCAAAGACGATAAACTCGCTCTTTTGACACTCTAAATCAGAGCCTATCCCTGATTCTATGTGCAATTACGCTGATTACCATTATTTAACAGTGCCCTGTGGCGAATACCGCGGTCAGGACATTAGGAAAACTTTGATTTGACCCATTACAATATATTTTGATAGTATGCTCATTCCCCTGTGCCAGTCTTTGCACGGGACAAGCTTCGGGGGCTGACTCCTTCAGATTGAAGTCAAACCCAAGAGGCATAACGACTTGCCTGACAAAAAATTCAACCAATTTAAAAAGTCCAAAAAGTAAATCGCTGGAGTTAGAAAATGTTCGCCATAGTAGAAGCATGCGGTAGGCAGTATCAGTTAGAAGCAGGTCGCTTCGTCGATCTCGACTTAGCAGATGCATCAGCTGGAGACGCCTTCCAGTTCGACAAAGTTTTGATGCTCGTAGACGGAGCGAATTCGACTCTCGGCGTACCTTACGTTGAAGGTGCGAAAGTTACTGGACGAGTTCTCGCTCATATGAAAGCGAAGAAAATCATCGTTTATCACATGAAGCCAAAGAAAGGCACACGCAAAAAGCAAGGTCACAGAACCCACTACACTCGCGTCATCATCGACACCATCGAATTGAAAGACAAAGTGTTGGCTAAAGCTGAGCCCAAAGCAGAAAAGAAAGCAGCTCCTGAAAAGGCTGCTGTTGCTGAAAAGAAACCAGTTGCTGCCAAAAAGCCAGCCGCTGAAAAAGCAACTAAAGCAAAAAAGTAAGTCACGTATAAATAGATGAATGTAGGTAATCGCTTTCGCGAGACCCAACAGTGAACGAGGAGTCGGTTCGTCATGGCACATAAGAAAGGCGCGGGTTCAACGCGCAACGGCAGAGACAGTCAACCTAAACGTCTGGGCGTTAAAAAGTACGGCGGCGAAGCCGTAGTTCCAGGCAGCATCATCGTCCGTCAACGGGGCACCAAGATTCATCCTGGCACAAACGTTCTGCGTGGCAATGATGATTCTCTGTATGCAATTGCTGTCGGCATCGTTAAATTTGAAATGGCTCGTGGTCGCAAAGCTGTAAGCGTATATCCTGCTTAACCAGCTGCTGATTTCAGTTCAATTTCAATACTCTTCTCTGAAATAAGAGCATCTTCGCTTGTCTAGCCATTCGCTAAAGCATGGTCCTCAATCACTTAGTAAGCTGACCGAAGCCTTAAAGCAGGCTGGAAATCTAGAAAGTGAACCAGAGCAGTTTTTAAGTAACGCACTGCCAAAAATCACTGACATTGCCTATGACTCCAGGCGCGTCACTGAAGGTAGTGCGTTTTTTTGCATCCCCGGTGAAAAGACGAATGGCAATCAATTCATCGAAGCCGCTCTCAAAGCGGGAGCCGCAGCCATTTTCACGGAAGCTTCACCCGCCTGTGAACCATCTGCCAAGACCACATTCGTTCTGGTCAAAAATGCAAGACTGGCATTAGCCCAGGCGGCATCGGCGTTTTATGACAATCCCAGTCAAAAAATGCGTCTTCTTGCAGTCACTGGTACCAATGGTAAAACTACGACCACGCACCTGCTCGAGCATATTCTTGCTTTCCACAAAGTGCCCGTTGGGCTAATTGGCACGCTTGGTGCGCGCACCAGTGTTCCATCCGATGATACCAAATCCGGGCAGTACATCGACACAAAACACACCACGCCTCAAGCCTCTGATTTGCAACGCATCTTGTTTGAGATGCACGAAAGTGGTGTCACACACGTGGCAATGGAAGTATCGAGTCATGCACTTGCCTTAGACCGTGTTGCTGCCTGCAATTTCGCCAGTGCCGCTCTCACCAATTTGACCCAGGATCATCTAGACTTTCACAAGACGATGGAAAATTATTTCCGCGCCAAACAAATTCTATTTGCTGATTTAGGTAAATCCACTCAGCAAAATAAGACAGCAATTGTCAACGCCGACGACGAATATGCAAAACGATTTCTAGACAGCATCGACAAAACCATCAAAGTCTGGACGTACGCCTGGAAAGCTCCAGCAGATGCCTACGTCATCTCGGCTTCATTTGACTTTGCAGGCACCAAATTAGAAATAGTGACACCATCTGGACCACTATTTCTTGATCTCAAACTCAATGGTGTATTCAACGTCTACAACGTGATGGCGGCAATTTTGATGGCCCTTGCTGAAGGTGTGCCACTACTCACCTGTAAATCTGCCCTGGAAGCCTTCTCAGGCGTGGCTGGGCGATTTGAATCGGTGCTTGCAAACGTCTCCACCAGCGCCAGCGATAATAAACAACCGCTTTGTCTGGTTGACTACGCGCATACTCCAGATGGTTTGGAAAACGTGCTCAAATCAGCGCGAGCCCTTGTTCCAGCTGATGGACAGCTGCTTGTGGTGTTTGGCTGCGGCGGCGATCGTGACTCGTCCAAGCGCCCTCAAATGGGTCAAATTGCTGAAAATCTTGCCGATCAACTCTTCGTTACTTCTGACAATCCGCGCTCGGAAGACCCGCAGCAAATCATCGCCGACATTTTAGCGGGCATCAAAAGAATTAAAAGTGTCAAAGTCGATGTCGACCGGGCCGCCGCCATTGAAGATGCCGTGCGCTCAGCAGGAGCCGAAGACGTGATTGTCATAGCCGGCAAAGGACACGAAACGTATCAAATTCTAGCCGACCGCACAATCGACTTCGACGACCGCGCAGTGGCGAGAACCGCCCTTTCGAAGCATTTGAATGAAGCCAATTCACAGTAAATTTAGATTTTCTGGGTATAACTAATTGTCGGGTTGCGTTGTATCCGAAGCCTTCACTGCGAAAAATCTAGATCATGAATATCGCCGACGAAATTTCAAGGTACAGAATGCACTGTTTAACAGGGCTCGGTCGCACCATGTTGCCGACCGGATTCTGGGGCGAAAGTTCAGACACCATTGGCAGTGCCAACCACCTCGGTGGCAAAAATCTCTTTTTGACTTTTGACGACGGTCCCAATCCTCACTCAACAAGACAATTGCTTGAAGTACTAGCCGAAGAAAAAGTACACGCGAGTTTTTTTGTGATTGGCAGCGAAGTGGAAAAATATCCCGATCTCGTCGCCCAGATTGCTCGAGGCGGACATACACTGGGCAATCACTCTTTCAATCATAATTTTCTGCCCGGGCTGCCGACCAAAGTCATCGAAAATGAAATTCACCGCACCAACTCTTTAATTGAAGATATTTCCGGCATTCGCACAAAGTTTTTCAGACCGCCCTATGGCATCATCGACCATCGAGGCGCCTTTTTCCTCAAAGAAGCGGCTATGACCATTGTCTACTGGGGCTGCGTTGCCGAAGACTGGCACCAGGTTGGCAGTTCGGCTGTAACGAAGCGCGTTTTACGCAAACTGGAAGCTGGCACATTGATTGTTCTACACGAAGGTTCCGAGATTGCCTGCCAGACCATCGAGTCCGCCCGCGCCATCATTCACAGCGCAAAAACCCAGGGCTACACTTTCAAGACTTTAGCCGAGGCGAGCAGTCCAATGTTCAACCAGATTTTGCCCGACTCTTTTTAAAATCGTCTAAAACCGTATAATCTAGGACAATAGTATCAGCGTCCTCGTTGCGCTGGTTGCTTGTCAGGCGTTCTGGTCAAAACTCGGCTCAGTTGGTCATCAATCAAAGTGCTCGATTTTCGTCCTCCTAAAGATAGCCCACTGCTCATCAACACTGCCAAAGTTGTGATGCCCTGGCTACTCAAAATCAAAGCCGGAGGCACCGAAATTTTGCCGGCGCCTGGAGCCCTTGAGCGCTATAAAAAAGTCGCCGGTCAACGCGGCATTATGTGCCCTAATCACAGCAATAGGGTCGATCCAGCAGTAATGTTCACCTTTTCGATGATGGTGCACGAAGATTTCAATTATGTGGCCGCCCGCGAAACTTTCGACTGGGATCACGGCTTCAATGGTTGGTTTTTGCAACACATGGGTGCTTATTCCGTGGTGCGTGGTGCAGCCGATCGCGAGTCATTCAAAATGACACGAAAAATCATCGCCGAAGGAAAAAAGAAATTGGTCCTGTTTCCAGAAGGCGAAATTTCGAGGCAGAATGACACGCTTATGCCCTTAGAATCTGGTGCTGCTCAATTGTCTTTTTGGGCAGTGGATGAATTACAAAAATTAATGGGTAGTGATGTCGTCAATTTGCCGCCAATTTTCTTGACTCCAGTTGCGCTTAAATACACTTTTAAAGGTGATGTAAGACCAGCTATTGATCGCACTCTATCGGCGCTCGAGCTGCGCTTGAACATAAAAAACACCAATTCCAATGAAGCTTTTTATGCAAGATTACAAATAATCGCCAGAGCGCTGCTCGATACTTTAGAAGCTGAGTACGGTCTCAAATCCACGGCCGGCGCGTCAATGAATGATCGTGTCCAGTCGCTGCGGCGGCACATTTTGCAAAGCGTATCTACACAGTTGCATGTTCATCTGCCCGACAACATAAAAGAAATCGAGGCCGTGCGCACCCTCCATAATACCATGGACGATTTCGTTTACATCGATGAAGGTCCAATGTCGGAGTACCAAAGAAAGGTGCATGACGAAAAAGCAGCCATAGTCAAAAGTCTCTACAAAGATCTCGATCGTGTCGTCAATTTCATAGTCATCTATCAAGGTTATGTGCAGGAGCAAAACACCCAGGAGCGGTTTTCTGATGTTCTTGAAAGAATGGAATCAGAAATAATTGGCGGCGATCCATCAACAAAAGGCGGGCGTCGTATTTATGTTGATATCGGAGAATCCATCGATATTTGCGCTCGTTATGCGCAGTATAAAAAAGAGAAAAGACTGGTCCTCAACGAAGTGACCGATGATGTGGCCAGACAGATATCGCAAATGCTTGTGAATATGGACTCCGTACGCAAGCCAGTCTTGATTTGAAGACTGCTTAGATCTTTAACATTCGGCACATCATATATTGCATCTCTTAGCAAGTGCCTGTAATATGTACCCGTGCGGCAAAGCACCGTTGCGATACTAAACGAAAAGCAGATACATCAATATGTTCGTTAGCTAACGGAAAGCCGCGATAGTTAACGCTGTCTAAGCTAAGAATGGAATAAAAACAGGGGCAATGCAAAAGTTAGCGCTTGTCGGTTTAGGTGCGTCAGGTCTCTTCGCTCTCAAAGAGCTAGCTGGAGCCAATGTTGAAGTACACGTCTTCGATGTCGGTCCCTCCTATGATAAACGCTACGCCTGCCCCATAGACCAGGGTAAATTGACAGTTTGCCCACCTAAAGCCTGCAGTTATTGCGCACCTGGTCAATCGGCTGGAAGCTGGAATGATTTCAAAGTCATCCTATCGGCGTCACCGGTAATTGGCGGTCGGCTTTATGACCTGGTTGGTGAAAAGGAATTACAACGCTGTCTTGATGTTGTGCGGCAAACAATTTTGCATCACGCGCCATGCGAAATCCCAGTAATTAAGCCAAACGCTGAAGATCTAGAATGGATAAAAAAGAAAGCGACGCTCGCAGGTATGACATATCATTATCAGGAATTGCTGCATTGCGGCTCTGACAATGCGCCTGCTATCAATACCAGTATCCTCAACGAAATCATTGAAAAAGGTCCAAACATTCATTTTCATTGGGATACGAAAGTTCTTTCAGTGTCACGCCGAGCTGACCGCTTCGCGGTGCACTACGACCGCTATCGCAAACCTGGCGACGAGCAAGAAGATACTTTCGACATGTGCGTCATCTCGGTCGGCAGAGGCGGAGCCACGTGGCTAACTCAGCAAGAATTCTACAAAGCTCTCGACATTCATCCAGGACAAGTCGACATTGGTGTGCGCGTCGAAACCAGCTGTCACTTCACTGAAGAAGTCGACAGGCGTTTCTACGAACCCAAACTTTATTACCGTAGCCGTCATTCAAATGACGTCGTGCGCAATTTCTGCTCCAACCCGAAAGGCTTTGTCACACCGGAGAATCATCGAGATTACGTCCTGGTTAATGGCCACTCGAAGATGTATGAGAAATCTGAGAACAACAACTTTGCTGTTCTGGTTTCAAAAACTTTCACTCGCCCTTTCAAAGATCCACAGCTTTATTCTCAAACAATTGCCAAAATTGCCAACATGCTCGCTGGCGGTGGTCCATTGATTCAACGCCTCGGTGATTTGCGCGCTGGTCGTCGCACCAAATCTCTCGCCAACAATCTCATCAGACCTACTCTGGAAGCTGAATGCGGCGACATCGCTCTGGCCTATCCACACAGAATAGTAGAAAGCATCGTTGAATATTTGGATGCTCTCGACAAGATCTGTCCTGGTATCGCCAATGATGCCACCTTGCTTTATGCACCAGAATGCAAAAGTTATCCTGATTCTATTTCCGTTAGCAAAAATATGGAAACAAATGTGCCGAATCTTTTCATCATCGGCGATTCAAGCAGCTGGACTCGCGGAGTTGGTCAGGCCGCGACCAGCGGATTGCTGGTAGGCGCTTCCGTCAAGCAGAAAGTGCACGACGATAGACGCGTTCCCCAATCAGTTTAGTACGAATCTAACCGATTGCTGATACCAGAAACCAGATAGCCAACAAAATGGCTGAAGCTACAACTGCAACCTGGCAGAATTGTCGTTGACCGATTGACTCTTTATCGGTTTTGGCGGCCAGACCGCGCCAGGCCACACCGCAAATGACCGCAAGCAATGCAAGCAGTGCAGGCAATATCTGTCTGAAAAATTTAAAAACGTCATGTTCGCCTGGATTGCGCGTTATAACAATGCGCGTATTGTTATCGACGACGCTTGGCTGAGGTGGAGTGTTGATTTTTTCCAACATCTCGCTTTTGCCATCGTCGAGCTTTATATAAAAGACTTTGCCTTCATCACCGAGAATGTAGTGATTGTCCTTGCCCACACCACGGATGTAAAAACTGGTTCCAACTGAAATGTTTTGTGCATTGTTGTTGCCTTGCTGCGAGGCGCTATAGCCAATTCGAGCGGGCTGATAAGATGTTTCGGCGCCTTTGTCGTTTTTGTTCAAGACAAGCACACAGCAATTGATGGCGCCTGGATGCAATGTAGGTTCGTTGATAAAGGCCTCGCCTCTGGCCGCCTGACTGTCAAGCTTTTCATTCATGCCAGTTTTGTCTGGAACATACATGGCCGAATAAAATGGTGCGTCGCCTTTATTCGTATAAGGATTGATATAACCTGTAAACGAATTGAGTTGCGAAACTTCGACCGGATAAGAACCGTTCTTTTGAAATTTCTTTTGCGCATATTTGGCAAATGAGATCATTTTGTCGATCACACTTTTTTCAGAAGAATTCGGCAAATACAGTTTGGTGCCAGTCTCGTCGATCAAGCCATCGTCTGTTTGTTTGAGCCAGACTTCTTTATGAAACAAGGAGCCAGGAATGACACGAGCGGCGTTTGAAAGGTCGTCAGACAGATTCAATGTTGGTCCAGCGAAGATTTGGTGTTCCGTCTTGTATTTGGCTTTGCCACTGTCGTCGATGCTGACACTCTTTTGATTATCAGCCGAATTCATCTCTTTACCCTTGATCTCGTTTTCATCAACGATCACAGGTGCGGATGTGGCACCATTGGGGTTGTTTTTAAGCAGCACGAACCAGGACCCGGCTGTCATCACAAGAACAATCGTGAGAGCGAATTGCAGTAGTGGCGAATGCAAGATTGAAGCGACAGTCGTATTCTGTTCCATCATGGACAGCATGTCGCCGGCCGCATGACGTTTTTTCTTCGGTTTTTTCTTTTCTGCTTCCTGGGTTTCAAAACGCCCAATGGAAGTAGTTATCGGTCGTCCGTCGTCGGAAGCATTTGAGCCGCCCTTCTTTTTAGCAGGCGCTGGTATTTTGTTCAGAGCGGCTAAATCATCGATCGATAAAGTCGAAGGTGCCGCATATTTGTCCCACTCTTCTTCCTTAAGTACTTCAGTCAGCGGCTCAAACGAAAGACCTTGCATATTAGCGGCAGAACGCTTGGCCATGCTCTCACGACTTTTCAGCAATGTCTGCAAAAGCGGATGATCAGGTGGTAGTGTTTCTCTGGCTGATAAAAAAGCACACTCGTAAGCTTGCTCGGCTTCCATGAAGTCGCCGATACGCTCATAAACCGTCGCTAAGCGAAACAAAGTAGCGAGAACTTTAGTGTTGTTTTTGCCTAGCTTTTCTTCCTGAATACTAATCAAACGTTGATAGAGTGGAATGGCATAACCAAATTTTTGCTGGTTGTAGAGCGAATTGCCATAATTCCACAGCAACAACGGTAATTGGGGATTAAGATCGCCCGTTTGCTGGTCGTTGAACACTAAAGCTTCCTGGTAAAGACGCGAAGCTTCGACCATATCGCCAGCTTCATAAGCGACGTTGGCATTGTGCAAAGTCCACACGCTCTCGCTTATTTCAAATTCGTCATCGTTGATTTGGTCAACATCCATTGACGCCATTCACCCTCGGGTGAACCTCCGAACTGTGTCTCGCTTCAAATACATTCCCAGTTAAGCAGGAAATAGACCAATGTTTGATCGAGTGAAGACGAGAGTTAAGCTAAGGCTAAGGCATATTAGCAGAACCGGGCTTACCACTTGCGCATGACAAGCTTCCAATAAAATCAAAATCAACCGCGGTCATGCAAGCCAAGAAGCTAGTCTGGCTCTTTAGCATTCATTTTCTGATGCAGCGCATCGTACTGCTTTAAAAGAGTTGCGACATCTGGATGTTCGGCGCCTAGACTCTGCTCGGTCAACTCCAGTCCCCATTTGTAGAGACGATCAGCTTCTGAAAAATTGGATTGTTCCTCGTACAATTCGGCCAGATTTCTCAAAGCCTTGGCCACTGAAGTGTGCTCTGGTCCCATGTTTTCCTGAGTAATAGCAAGCGCACGCCAGAACAATGGCTCGGCGTCAGCAAAGCGTCCTTGATCTTGAAAAACTTCGGCCAGATTGTTCAGCATTTCAGCTACGTGCATGTGGCTTTCACCCCAGTCTCTGATACGAATATCGAGAAGCGCCTTGTACAAGGGCTCAGCTTGATCGCATTTGCACTGTATATGGAATAGCAATGCCAAATTTCCCAGACTCTGAGCGGTGCTAGGATGCTCCAAACCTAAATGCGTTTGTCTTATTTTCAAAGCGCGCCAGTGGATTTTTTCAGCGCGCTCAAATTCGTTCATCATGCGAAACATCTCCGCCTGATAATTGAGCAGTGTGGCGACACTTGGATGTTCTGGTCCCCAGGAATTTTCGGCAATAGCAAGCGCCCGCTCGTACAACGGTTGAGCCTGCTGGTATTTGCCCGAGGCGTGATAAAGCAAGGCCAGCGAATTCAAATTGTTGAAATTACTGGCATGATCGACGCCAACAAGTTCTTCTCGAATACTCAGCGCCTTTTGAAAAAGCGGCTCAGCCTGAGCATATTTACCAAGGGCCCGATAGAAATCCGCAAGACCCTCAAGAGTCTCTGCTATATCCATTTTGTTTGCGGCTGGTTCTTTTTCAAAAAGCAGAAGCGCTCGTTTGAAATACGCTTCCACTTCAGAAAATTTGCCCTGAGCGCGATAGACTCGACCGAGCTTATCGGATATGACAGCCATCGTTACATCAGCATTCTTGCTGAGCGCTTTTTCGCTTAAAGCGGCAGCGCGCCTAAATGAATTTTCAGCTTGCACAAATGAACTCTGAGAAAGATATAAATCACCAAGTCCCAGGTGCACCTTCAACTGCGCGGCTTCGGCGACTCCTTCTCGCATGACCTTTTCTGCTTCAGCTAGGGCCTTTTCATAGAGCTTTTCGGCATCAGCGTAACGCGCTAAATGTCGAGCTTTATGTGCTGCTTCGAGATAATTTTCCCAGCCTACATTTTCAGTCGTTTCCATTGATGCACCCTTAAATTTCCACGAATTCAATTTTGACAGGCTCTTTCAAAATTCCTTTTTCATAGGCCAGATCAAACATGAGACGCAAAGCCTTTCGACCGTCATCGCCGAAATCAACAGTGCGCTCGTTGACGTACATGCCGACATACTGATCGGCAAGTTTTTCGGGCATATTGCGAGCAAACGAAAGAGCATATTCGAGAGCTTCTTGGCGATGTTCTAGCGAATAAACAACAGAAGCTTTAAAAATCTCAGTGACGTCCTTCATGCGCTGTGCGCCTATGTCTTTGCGCACCGAATTGCCACCAAGAGGCAATGGCAAACCAGTTATTTCATGCCACCATTCCCCTAGATCAACAATCTTTTCCAGGCCCATGTCTTTGTAGGTAAGTTGTCCTTCGTGAATTAAAAGCCCCGCATCCACTTCACCGGACTCGACTGCTTCAAGAATGCAGTCGAATGGCATCATCACTGCGTTGAGCCCAGGTTGAAACAATTGCAGTGCAAGCCATGCTGTTGTCTGTTTGCCAGGAACAGCAATTTTCGCTTGCTTTAACTGTTCATTGCTGAGAGGTTTTTTGGCGACAATAATTGGACCGTACTTATCACCCATGCTAGAACCGCATGGCATCAAAGCGTAGCGGTCGGCTATTTCTGGATAGACGCCGAAAGATATAGCTGTAACCTCGTACAATCCTTTCTTTGATTCCTCATTGAGCGTTTGAATATCCTTCATCACCTGCTTGATTTTGAGACCCTTTGTATCCACTTTGCCTTTGGCGAGCGCATAAAACATAAAGGCGTCATCTGAATCTGGGCTGTGAGCGATAGAAATCTGTTCAACGTCAACTAGCATGGGAAAACCTCATTAGAGAAACTAATTGTCCACCGAGTCATGGCAAAATCAAGCTGTGACAAGAATATCTTCAGATATCTCAGATATCAGAAATTCTCATTGATTCTCATCGAATACTCTAAAGGCTGCTCCAGTTTAAACCCTGATGGTAAAGGCGCGCTCATATAGAGCTTTTTCAAAGTATTGAGGTCTCGGCCACTGGGTTTATCACTACCAAATTGCGGCTTGACCTTATCGCCTGCCGAAAACGTTTCAGTCTTGGCTGATTTGACCGATTTATCTTGTTTATCCTCATGTATGTACATGACATCAGCTCTGTTCGTACTGTGCCCTAGCAATCCCAGAGCGTGTCCTAATTCATGCGCGAACACAAGTTGCAAGACATTTTCTGGTATTTCAGAAGGATAGAAGGTCGGTCGCAATACAAAAACAGTGACTTTCAAGTCATCGGCAGAGCCATCAATTCGAGTGACGCCAAGAATTTTGGCGGGCAATTTGTTAACCCACTGCACGTCGATTTTCGCTTTTTCATCGGCTTTGGCCACACTGAGGGGCACATATTGCCCCCACTTTTTCAAATCGCCTTCTAAAGCTCGACGCCATGAGTCCGGACTATCTTTAGGCAAATGCACAATCACCGGAAAAGCCTGCCAGTGCATACTTGTGCTACCGGCAAAGTGTCTGATGTTGGGGAAATAATCACCGTCTTTAGCAGATTGAGGAATGGCGGTTGCCACTTTCTCGCAAGCTGCAGAATTCTTTGAAGAAGGGGGCTGCACAGGCACAGGGGTGACATCTGGGGGCGCTTGAGCCTGCGTACTTGGTGGGTACTGCGCAGGAGGATATTGCGTCGGTGGGTATTGAGAAGGCGGATATTGCGTCGGCGGATATTGAGAAGATGGATATTGCTGGTATGGCTGAGTGTACGGCTGTTGCGGCAAAGACGGCTGCTGTATCTGCGCCGGTCGATAAGGCTGATAGCCCTGACCAGCATAAGGTTGAGTGCCACTACCGTACTGGTAAGGAGCAGTTTGAGCAGGCGGATAATTGGACGAATACCCCTGGTAATTTTGATTGCTGTATGGATAAGCATAACTATATGAACCGGGATTAGCAGGCGGTTTTTGCGAGCCGTAGTTCTGATTATTAGAATAATAATTATTGCCGGAATATGGTGCCGTGCCCTGATAAGGTTGAACTGCGTATGGTGGCGCATTATTGCCAGGAACTTTATTGTAAGGAGGAGACTGAGGCGGGTATGGTGCTTGCGGTTGATATCGAGGCGGCGGTTGTGATTGCACTGGTTGACTGGCCAGCGGCTGAGTGGCTGGAGTGGCCGGAATAATCACAGGTGGCACGTTGCCACCACTGTAGGTTGGACCAGCAATCTCTGCTCCGCCCACTGATGCAATCGGCGTGCTAGTTGACTGAGCTGAAAGAAATGGCAGGTAGCCTGCCCCTTTTGGTGCTTGCGAGCCGCCGGTGAAAGCACTTTGACCAAATACTTTAGATTCAAGTTTCGCGATTCTCACATCTGGCGAGCCACTGTTCTTGCTTTTGAAAATCTCTTCTTCAAGATGATCTATTCGATCGTTCAATTCGTGCTCTGCGTAAGAGGCACCAAAAGCAATTTCTTCCAATTTGCCCAAACGGTTGCTGTAAGCACTGGCAACAACAGGATCAAGAGACATCTGCAAAGATTGCCTGACCAGGTCGCTTGATGAAGACGCTGGTGCTGGCACTGACGCTGGTTGCTCAGGAGCAAGAGTCGGCGACTGCGCTGGAGCAAAAGTCGGCGCTTCAGTTGGCACCGGAGCAGAGGCAGGAGTTTCCGCAGGGGCAAGTGTCGGCGCTTCAATGGCAGCAGGTGTTGAAGGTGAAGTTGACGGTGAAGGTGAAGGTGAAGGTGAATCAGAGACAGTGCCACCATTATCTCCAGGAGCTGAAGCGGCCATGGTTGGCGTCTCAGGCGCAGGAGTCTCAGAGGCCGAAAGCGCCGGTGCGCTCATGGAATTTTCTTTATTCTCGATGCTTTCTTCATCAGCGCAAACCGGTTGCAGACATGATGAATTGAGCAAAAAAATTGCAGTCAAAATTGTAAATTCGCATAATCTGAATTTAGAAGATGACTGAAAACGACGCACTTTTTTGTCCTTAACTTTCAAAGTTGCAAAAGATCTTGGCTGAATTCGCCACCAAAATGCAGACTGCTCTGCAAACTCATAATCGAATCACTGACTACACGACTAACCAGATTTTGCGGCTTCAACACGAGTTCAGTCAGCAAATCATGAATTGGCTTATCGCACGCCTTTAATTTCTCACGCCCTTCTTTAATTGAAAAGGCGGCCAGGCATTCAGCCCAATACTCGTGGTAAGAAGAGCGGGCATAACCAGACATAAAGAAACGCTGTGCGACTTGCTGGGGTTCAAGCAACTCACAATAGCCCTCATATCCGCGTGGTCGAGGATGCACGCGGTTGCAATTTTTCAAGCGCTCTTCATACATTTCGCGAATACGTTCCTGCGTTGCTTGCGAAAGACAAAATTCGACCTGGTGTCCAAATTCATGTGCCACCACAAGATTAACTCGCACTTCCAGATATGGTTTATGCGGAGAGGTCATAACGGCCAGAGTGCCAAAACGTCGAAAAAGATCAATTTCTTTTTCAAATTCGGTGCGATCGAGAGTGACATAGCCCGTTCTTACAGCAGTAACACCGGCTGCCCCGTGCTTGATATTGCCGAGCATACAATTGCCCTCACTCTTGCGCACCACCTGCAAAAGGCCGCAGACAGACCAGAGGTGCAAGGACTCGAGAACGTACTTCTTTTGCGGTCCAATCAGTTTATCAAAGTCTTCGAAATATCGAATGATTTCGTTATCGACATACGATTTGTCACGCCTGTTCAAAGGCCTTGCATATTCAAATTCCCATTCTTCGCCATGAGCGTTCTCGCCGACGAAAGTTGTATGCAATTGAGCATACTGATCAACTAGTCTTCTACAATCAGGCGAATCGCTCACACGCACATGTATGCGCCCAGTGTCGTCTAAATCGCCAACATAACGATGGTCTTGGGTGACGATTCTGCCGTTGACGACGTCGAAAGGCAAATTATTGTAAACCAGGTCACCGCTTGGTCCAGGTGTTGCAGCCGGTAGCTCAAGAGCCAGACCGTTTGTGTCAATGCCTCTGAAAACGCAGCCAGGCAGCTCATCTATCCATAATGTTTGTCTGCGCTCTTTGGTGCCAAAAAAAGGCGAGGTCTCCTTGAGAAATCCATCTTCACAAAGAAAACCATAGGACTCTGATTCCAGGTAAATGCGCCCATAATCGACAACAAGCATCTGTCCGCGATACTCGATAAAGCCGCTTGGTCCTTTTAATTGAGTTTGTTCTGCAGAATTTGCGGCTGACATTTTTAACTTCTAGAGGCGTCTGACCAAACAGTTTCAAAGGTTTCAAAGATTTGAGGTCTGCTTCTGCTATAGCTTAACTCTTTCAAGCGCAGAATCCGGGAGCATTTAGCAGGTATTCACAAGCTCTTTGCTCCGAGAAAAATATACCCATTCAGCGGCCCTGACAAGAACCAGCTAAGCTGGCTGATTTTCCAGCCTGTCAGGCTTATACGCGAGTTTGTCAAAGGCTCGTAAAATCTGCTCAAAAGATTGGGACCAACCGTTAAATCAAATTCTGGCCTGGGTTAGATTAAATAGGCGGTTGTAAACACCCCCCGCAACGCCGTGGAATCTTCAATTGCGCAGCTATCAAAACACCCCTCCGCCCTCTTCACCGCTTAACTGGCTGCAAATCACCATTGCAGTGGTTATAGGCGTCACAATTGGCACGCTTATTTGCGACGTAAAAAGGCGAGACACCTTCGCCCTGCAAAGCCAGACCCTGGCGCAAGATATAATGCGTTTGCCCGACCGCACAGCCAGTGTCATCTCTGGCAAAAGCGAAAAGTTCTCCAGCTTGCCCGGGCGAGTCAACATTCTGCTGATGGGAGTAGACTCAAACGGACGCAACACACAGCGATTTCTCAATACTCGCTCAGACACAATGATGCTCGTCAGTCTCGATCCTGACGCACAAAAAGTGGGAATCGTCTCAATTCCCAGAGACAGTCGCGTTCGGCTGGCAGATGGCCACGGCACAGACAAAATCAATTCGGCTCACGCTCTTGGCGGGCCGCAGCTTGCGGTTAAAACTGTCGAAGAAGCTTTTGACGTTCATGTCGATCACTATGTGGCCATTGATGTGCAGGGACTGCGCAAAGTTTTTCATGTGCTTGGACCAGCCGATATACTGATTGAAAAAAAGATGCGTTATACCGATCACGCAGGTGGCCTGCACGTCAATCTCGAGCCTGGCATGCACACTTTGACTCCTGAGCAAATGGAAGAGTATGTACGTTTTCGTCATGATGCCCGCGGCGATATTGGTCGCATTGATAGACAGCAATGGTTCATGCGCGCCATCACGCAGAAATTGAAAGAGCCAACAGTGATCTTCAAACTGCCCGAGTTATTCAAGCTGGCTGACGAATATGTAGAGACCGATATGAAGTTTGAAGATATGGTCAGGATTGCCGCCTTTGGCAAAAACATTCAAGCCAATCAGGTCGAAACGGCAATGCTTCCAGGCAAAGCGACAAGCATTCATGGTGGCAGTTACTGGATGCCAGATTCAACAGGAGCAGCAATAGTATTCAATCGACTACTCGGAACAGATTTAACGGCAGCAGACGTAACGCTTGGACTGACCAGTGATCACGATGACCATTCATCCATGGCAGCAGACGAAGCATACGCGGCCGAACTGGATGTGCGCGATAAAAACAAAAACGAAAATTCGCTCAGTATAACTTTGAAATATCCACGCGACGGCGAAAAAATTGCAAGCATCTTGGAAAAAGCATTGGTCTTGAAAGGCTACAAAGTCAAATACAAATATCGAGTCG
>Ga0182030_10005036_pt1 | contig 28093 bp, 33 predicted proteins | sample 812S3MmetaG_FD_121299 | JGI IMG/M metagenome (GOLD analysis project Ga0182030, IMG submission 121299) | Permafrost microbial communities from Stordalen Mire, Sweden - 812S3M metaG (Illumina Assembly) | ecosystem: Environmental > Terrestrial > Soil > Wetlands > Permafrost | place: Sweden... | reverse complement strand
TTTAGAAAGATAGCATGAGGTCTAAAGCATTATATCTTAGAGAGCGGCAGCCTTTGCATAATTTCCCGTCCGCCAATTGAAAGACCACTCGATCTAGTTGATATGCACTGAGAGCCCTGTGGTTCCAATGCCATGTTCTTGCTTTCCATCTGTATGAGTTTTTATGTCTTGCTTCAATGAGCAGGAAACCCAGAATTCATACTAAGAAATAGGAGGATCAGTATGGCAGCTCCGCGCCGCTATATCAAAGACCTGCTAGTGAGTGGCATAAGCTAGCTATACAGAAGAGCTATCAAGGTTCTTGATTAATCCTTAGAGTACGCTTTTGTACATACAAGTGGGGTGCTACTCTACTCTCTGGATCCCGTCTTCCCCCCCGCAATGTCGACCACATCAACCCAATTTCCCGGTCTCTGCCTCCCACCCTCATATGCGTCATTCAACCAACCCTCAGACTCTCTCCCCCACCTAATCAACGCATCCTCAGTCCCCCACTCCCCCATCGCCATCAAACCTACTGGAATCTTTCCCGTCCCCTTCACAGCATCCACATACCCAACCGGACAACTGATAGCTGGACACCCGGAGAAATTGGCAAGCCATACGTATTCCATATTTCGTATTGACACGTTCCCATCGGTGATTCCGTGTTTGAGATCCCCTTCATGCGCGATAGGCCATCCGGGCATCGGTGTTGTGGGCGTAACGATGAGTAGGCCTGGATATTTTTGGAATAGGAAGGCGAGGTGTTGCATGAGCAGATTTCGGAGCATTTGTGCAAGCATGTGATCGTGTGCCGGTGTTTGGTCTCCTAGTAAGAGGAGGATCTTGTTGGCGGGATTGAGATCCGCGAGCCAATTTGTTTTAGATGTAGGTTCTTGGTGTGCTCCCATTGCCATTTCGGCGAGGATTACGAATGCGTGGGCGAGCTGTCCTTCGGGGACGTAGGGGATCTCGATTAGGACGATTTCGTATCCTAGTTTGGTCTTGTAGTGATCAATTACTTGATTGCAGAGTTTGAGAACGACAGGATCAGCACGATTAAACCATTCTTTGTAGATTCCAATGACTTTTGGGTGAGCTGCGGTGGTCGATCCAGGGGGACTGAACAGAGAGCAAATGGGGTCGGAGGGATCAGGGATGGCCATGATACGATACGCGGATTCCAAATCAGAAATAGTGGCTGCTAGAGGTCCACTGACGGTCACGGTACTACCGTTATTCTCGAGTCGACTATGAGAGGGCTTGAGACCATAGATGCCGCAGAATGACGCAGGAATACGGATGCTACCACCGCCATCATTGCCGAGAGCAAACGGAATAAGGCCAGCAGATACGGCGTAGGCGGATCCACCGGAAGAGCCACCAGTATAGTATCGGCTGTTATGTGGATTCCGTGGTGTTCCCCAGTTGGGATTATTGTTCGTAGTGTCAGCACCAAGTTCGTGAAGTGTAGTCTTGCCAATGATAACCACGCCTGCTTCTTCCCATTTTTGTATTGGCCAGAAAGTTTCTGTTGCAATTGGAAACATCTTCTCGTTTTGCTTTCGTCCCATGGTTGTACGATAGCCAATTAGATCCACTTCGTCTTTAATTGCTGTTGGGACTCCATCGAGGATGCTCAGTGGTGCTCCGTTCTTATACCGTAGTGTCGATGCTTTAGCTGCTGCCAGAACTTCTTCGGGATGAGTATCGATAAACGCAATGGAATGATGAGATGCCGGTTTGATGTCTCTGCGAATGAGCGGTAGGAGGGATTCGGCAACGGCGAGAGGTGTTAGCTGGCCTGAGAGATACATGGCATGATACTCCGCGATAGAACGGTATCTTCCTGGTAGATTGTCTGGCAGCATTGTAAAGGATTCCGAGTCCAACTTCGGGGTCTGAGAGGTGCCATCGCTGGAGAGAGGGATGACAGTTGGCTGGGAACATCAGTCACGTGTTGCAGAAGGAGAAGAAGGGACTCACATTCCAGCGTGGAGCGTACTTGGCGAGATGCTCTATCTTGCGGAGACTGCTGAAGCCAGCATTGTTGAATAATATCTTCTGAACGAATTGAAGTTTCGTGACGCTGAGTGAAATCAGTGGAGTTTGTCTTTGGAGAGGGGAATACCAACAGCCATGCGCCAATTACCAGCAATGTGCCTCGAAAGGCCGGATTCTCGTCATCTGCCTTGTTGTAGGGAACATGAGGGCCTTCCAGAGGCTTGGGATAGTCAAAGAAGCGCTGAGTGGGCTCTTTTTGACCGTTCATGGTGGCCGTTAGTGATCTGCACGCGGTATTTTATAGGGCGTGTTAGGGCAAGGGAGGAGATTCTCAGTGATGCCTTCCACAATGATTAGGATTTGTAGGTATCAATTAACGCGAAGAGCCCTCAAACATCTTCAATCAGGATCCCCTAAATGTCGTTTTATGGCAAAGTCGTCGAAAACATCTGTGTACTGTACTGTAAATAAACATCGAAATCGGATAAACATTCACAAACACCGATCTGCCCCACTGTAGCCATGCGCCTCCCTTGGCATCTGAATGTTACAGTACAGGACGTCACCTTTCCCCTTTCCCTGAATCATGATGCACAGCCCTACCAAGGCTTCATAAAACAGACAATCCCCTCAGCTGGAATATATATATAACCCTTCTTTACTGCAGACTAACTTTCAGCAACTAAATTATGTGTTTTGGCAGCAATCTCAAGGGCGAAGATCCATCATCACGTCTCGACAACGAACCCAACGCAAGACCAGTAGAAGCAAGACAAACCAACAATTCCAGCAAGATGCCTCAAAACGAGAGCTATGCTCCACCGCCTGGTCCGCCCCCTCCTCAATCCCACCAACAAGCCTCAGCGTTCGCTTCCAACAACCCTTATGCTCAATCCTCCTCCCCGCCTACCTCAAATGACGACTACGCACCCCCACCAGGCCCTCCTCCCACTCACGATGAATATGCGCCTCCCCCGGGCCCACCACCTCCCCAACAGCCCTACCACGATTGGCAAACGGCCGTTCCCGATACCTCTCTCCTCCCACCCCCTCCATCACTCGGCAACCAACGCAGTGCAACCAACAATGCCACCGAAGTCGAAGCACAACAAGGCGAAGACTGGTGCCATGCAAACCCAATGCGCGGCCCGCTCTCTCTCCCACCAGAGGCTCTCGCCGCTCTTCGGCGCGGTGATCTTGGTGTCATAAAACCACGCTCTTATATGGGTGATTTGGATCGTCCGCGTCCTGGTATTTGGGCTGGCAAGACAAAGGTGAAATGTCCGGATAGTTGTATCACGACTAGTATGCCGTTATACTCTGTGGTGGCACATAGCCCGCTGAATACTGGAGCTTCGAAGACGATATATTACGAGGTTAGAATCAATAAGAGGAATAGAAGGGAGGTTAGCCTCGCGATGGGTTTCACAGCGCCTCCGTATCCGACTTTTAGATTACCGGGTTGGCATAGGGGATGTTTGGCTGTGCATGGGGATGATGGAAGCAAATATATTAATGATCGGTGGGGAGGTAAAGATTTCACCAGTCCGTTCAAGCCGGGAGAGACGTTAGGAATTGGAATGACACTTTCGAGACGAGACATTAATGCCCCGCCAGCATATCAGGAGGGTTCAGTGAAGCCACAGACGGAGAGTCAAAGTCCAATTGATGTGGGGATTTTCTTTACGAGGGATGGTAGGAAGACTGGCGGTTGGAATCTACATGAAGAAGGCGATGCGGAGGAAGACCTACCAGTTACGGGTCTGGAGGGGATGCATGATCTATATGCTGCCGTGGGGACGTTTGAGAATGTAGAGTTTGAGATTGTGTTCAATGAGGGAGAATGGATGTATCATCCATAGCAGCATATTACCGCTTGCAAAGCGCATTGGATTTACCGGCGAGGATCTAGTCCTGAGAATTGTCGAGGGTGGTTACCTCTGCATTGGGATTGCTCATTCAAATCTATTCTTGTCCATGCATATTGTTCCTCGTCATCGCAGTCAAGCGAATCTCAAACCATTCATGTTCTCATAAGCGCCATAAGGCGAGGCCAAAATCAATTCGAAACATATCGGTGCGGCCCGTGAAAATCGTGATTGGATATCGCAGCAACGATGTGGGTGTGGCGCCTCTAAATAGTCAGCTTTGCAGTTCGAGAAGATTGATTCTCATTGGCTTCTTCATGCAGATCTTATTTATATGTCAGCCCAAGCTTTATCGACCCCACCCACCCATACTCCCATCTTACATCCGCAATATACATTTCCTTCCTCGCCTCTACAACCACCAAGTCAATTAAATCATCAACATGAAGTTCTCTACAGCTCTCCCCATCGTGCTACTCTACAGCAGCTGCTGCGCAGCCCTCGAAACCCCTCAAAAGTTCGTCCAGTCCCACACTCCCGCTCACAAACGTACCCGCTAACCCCAACCTACAGACGAGACTCCTCAACCTGCTCCCTCGGAATCGCTCGCTGGATCGGCAGCACAATCTGGGACCTCACCGTCTATAACACCGCACAAGCCGACCGGCAAGACACCAACGTCATCTCCACCCTCAAGAACCAACCCATGGACAAAGGCCAATCCATAACCGTCTCTTCCGGCGTCCCGAACGCGATAACCATCACGAACGTCGATAACGCTCCAGTTTTTGACTACGATGAGGCGGTGCTAGTAGCGCCTTTGGATGGCGTGGGGAATGGGCTCACGAAGGTGGATCTCAGTTTTGAGATTAAGGATACGGGTGTGAACTGGACGACGGCGGATTGTGGGGCAGGGAATACGATTTTTTCAGCGGGGATTGAGAGTTGGAGCTGTGATTTTGCGTGTGAGCTGACATCAGCGAAGGAGCTATAGGTGATTGAGGGGCAATGGAGTTGGGGTTTGGATATACTTGAGCGAGAATGACATGGGCTGGTTTCTTTTGATCTTGGGATTGGGGGGATCAAATGGTATTGTACTCGTCAGGAGCCAGGCTAAGGCATCTATTTCTCAAGAACAGTTTTCAATCTACATGGAGACATATTTTCCCTCCCAGCTTTATCTTATTAACCTCTGCCCACGGCCTCGTCACACATCGAATTTCTCGTATACCATCTTAGGCCTCTTTGGCAGCTATACAAGATCTGCCTAAAGTGTTTTTTTCTCTTTTAGGTTGATTGCCGTTGATGATTGATTACCATGCTAGACAAAATTGATGGATAGAGTGTATATGAGGCTACTTTTGTCAGAGGCAGATAGTCCTTTCAATCACACGTTCGCTTTCTAGGCTCCATAAGTAGAAGGCCATGCATCAAGTTATCACACTCTCACACGAATGTAACCGCGCTACAAGAACCCTTAGAAGTTACATCTTAATTGTCTCGAAGTATCGAGACTTTACTATCCCCCTTTACTTGGAAGTATTCTAGTCTTGCGATCTGACTGCCAGATTGTGTAATAATGTTTCCCACATTCGTTCTGCTGAATAGACTGTCCGATGACGTATGGCAGATTCGAATTTCCGAAATACTCTGCATTTGGAATTCTGTCTTCGAACTCCTATCAATTAGGAATATGAGCTGCTTACTTGTCTTTCGCCGTCTTAATATGACCGCCACGTTTAGAAATCGAGGCTTAAGTCCCAGCAAATGAAGCGGGGGGCTATCTTAACAAGTACATCCAGCTGGGTATGACTATATTGGCCCATATGACTCCACGTAAACTTCCATTTTATGAAGTCATAGAGCAAAAATAATATCTACTTTGATTTATTTCAATCTTGGCAATCAGACATTCCATTCACAGAATTATGTTGCTTGATCACTCTCAAGACTATGTATAAACTACTCCTCGCGTATCCATATCTTCTAATCAAGCCTTCTCAATTCGATGAAAATGCCTCTTCGGCGTTGTTTGCAACAACTCCGCCAGAGCATATTCGGCCGGCAATCTGCCAAACCTGCATACGCAGCAGGGCAGTGTAAGACATCGAGAAAATGCAGCGAGACTTGCTTATGCACTTGCCCCTGTCACAAAAATCGCCCTGAAAAATCCCCGACCGCAAAGCGATCAACCTCTCCAAATCCAACCCTTAACACGCTGAAAGATAAAAGACTTCCCGTTAGCCTAAGGGGAGACGAAAAAGAGTCTCGTATAGCTAGAGACTCAGCAGCACCATCTAGACAACCAACAGCAGCACCTAGGGCCTCTAGTGATCCTCCAAAAGCGAGCAATGAAAAAGAACTTCAAGTATCACAGACTTCAAAGCAATCGACGAGGTGCAATCGCGCCGGTACAATATCGAAGATTGGAGGCACCGGTCCTTTTTCTGGATTCGACCTATCCCAAGACTGCTCATTGCTCTACAACGTCTGTTTACACCAATACGTACCTGGCCTTGGATATGGCATTGGCATTGACGTGAATACTGGAGAGTGGGTCTGGAGCTACTAGGGGGGATTAACGCGACATATTTCATGAGCAAATTTGAAATCCGGCCCCAGGAAGCAAAGCGGGAGCCAGTTGGACAGTTAGACACCACGTCACACAGACGCATATTTTTCGCAGATATTCTCAAAATAAATTTCATATAGTTTCATATTTTCATTTTCCAGAATTACCTCAGAGAATTCCACCATAGGTGTAGACCAATCCAACCACCGTCTGCAAATCAAAGAGAGAGCAGCAGCAAGGGTCCCTCTGCAACCCTCTTACGAGTAGGCCGTCACCACATTCTCCCATCAGGCTCCCCCAATCACCGCATCAGGCATTCCCTAATGGCTCTGGACCGACGGCCAATGCCAACATTGGCTCACCGCTGTCCTTTGCGCCGAGAAACCCTGCAAGGCGTTATTTTATCCGAAACTATTGTAGATGGTGGCTTTAGGCCAATGCTATATCTCATATAGCTAAAGGCTTAGATTTTATTTTTAGGAAAGAGGAAGGGCAAGGTGTTTAGGCCTTATTGTTTAGTATGAGAAGTAAGAAGGGCGCAGTGCCGGAATGCATTCATCTTTCTGCTCCGGAAATGGCAGATCAGTGGGCCTTGGCGGAATGAGGCATCGCGGGAACTCATAGCTAGCACTGGAGGTTAAACTGTCGATAGAGGAGTTTGCTATGGAGTGCTGAAGTTCTCGATCTTAGCGTGTCTTAGGGAGCTTGTCTAGCGCCAAACTCAGACCGCCGATCTAAATTGAACTATAATATTCTAGTATATATAGACTTCCTTAAATAATCATCATCTTTCCTCCTTTTTAAACTTCACTTATTCAAACCGTCTTGCAAGATGTTCTTACCTAGCTCCTACACAGCGGCACTTTGAGTGTTGTGGTTTTGGGCCTTATCTGTATATATGAGCAAAGATGAATCGAAGAACTACTTCAGCCGCTGTCTCGATATTTTGGCTTGTTCCAGAGCTTTTTAAATAAAACGGGTGTTGCTATAAGGAGCAAAATGAGAACCTATCATGGATCAAAATAGCGGTTGTCAGGATAGAACGCTAGAAAGGAGCTTGCAGGCGAGACAAGATACGCAATCAATACTGGGCTTCGTTGACAGTTGAATTCCAATATTAAAAATTCGTAAAAACACAATTCGATCCTATCTTCTGTCTCATCTTTAGAATGTGTGCCTATCTTATTCGACATGATTAACCCAGGGAAGTGAAGGGGTGTGTATCAATATATCACATGATTTTCCCCCTCCAATTAGAGGCTTTACCACTAGATAACATGTATAGAGCTGAAGAAACAGGGACATGCGGTGAATTTTATTATCATACTCAGTTGTACTTTTTCCACTAGTCGAACAGCAACGTTTTCAACAAATCACGTGCTCAAGCTGATCGACAGGGGCTGAGCAGAGCCGGTTCACCTTAGGCTGCAGCGCTGTCAAGTTTATGGCGACAACAGTTTCCCAAAATTTATGTCCGCGAAATCAAATACGATGACTTCAGCAAGTTTGACCCTCGATGCGTTGCCTGCGGAAATAATCAGGCGCATTGCTAGCCTTTCGTCTGCCAAAACCGTCCTTTCATTCGCTCGAGTCAATTGTAGACTGTACAATCTGTGCAACGACGATATCGTTTTCAAAGAAGTCATAGAGAATGGGAACGATAACAGCTTGGTTGAGAAAGGAAATGATAACAGCTTCTTGCCGCCATGGAAAATTCCGGATGGAATTACTATCAACGATTGGAAGCGGCTTGCTTTGGCTGATTTGCGAGCACGGAGATGGGCTGAAGTCGTGGGAACCCTGGGGAAGAAATTTCAAATTGATGATCGAGAGACCTACGATGCTGGCCTTGCCTACCATTATCTCTATGGCGCTACCCATAACCGTTTTGTTGCTCGCGATCGCACTGAAGATGCATTCCCACCAGATGAGGTTCATCCTTCTCAGCTCATCAAGTGGATGCCGTACACTATTGCCTTGCAGCATCCGATAGTTCGAGTCAATCTAGTCCATTCTATATGGCAACTCCATGATGGTCTGCTAACAGGTAATCCCAACGCAGGTGAGATTGACGCGCTTAATTTTAGCATGACCGCCCTTCTTCTCAGCAACCAGAGGCTGTCGATTGGGGCGTCCGAGTATGGGTACGTCACACCTGAAGATCTTCGGTAGGATGCTAGGCTATTTGGGGAAGTCATCGACCCCATATCGGTGCCATTTCCCTTGACTTGCGCCCTTGTTGCTCATTGCGCAGAAACTCAGCGTTTATCGAATTCTGTCTGTCCACCATTGCCTGAAAACATACCTTTGAGGTCACTCGTGAATCCTACCGAGCTCTTCTCTGACCAAAACAACTTCAAACGCAATAATTTACGTGCATTGGCTTCAAAATCATTCTTAGAAGCAGGGGAATGGGTGGGATATTATTCTCTTTCTATGAATCTTCGTTTAGCACGTTTCGATCCGCCAATGCAAGGAATTCATTTTACCGTCGACCCAAATATTTCTGGTGACAAGTTTGGTTTGAGAGCTACCGGTACCGACAATGTTGGGAACTTCACGTTGGAGGGTCGGGTTCATTACAACGGTTCGGTTCAGATGATGAAACATTACGTTTCTCGAGCCTTCATTTGGGAATGGAATGCAGAAATGACACCGTTTGGTATCATCGGAACTTGGGGAGAGGATGGGGAAAATTACGGTTATGTGTGGTTGTGGAAAAAAGAATGGTCATATGAGAGACCCACTGGTTCGAAGAGACAAAGCTGAAATATCAGGCTCCTACAAACACTTAAAACTGGCATCATGAGCCTTATCTATAGTATTCCTAGAAGTACCCGACCAGGGCAGAATGAAAAAAAAAAAAAAATCTTTGCATTCCCCCAGATCGTACCGTCTTATTCAAGATTGGCGTGAAGGGGATAGACTTTAGGACACCCAATTGTGGTTTAAATTAAAACTCTCGAATATTTTGTTATTGTATTAATCATTACATGCACAAATTACATTCATACTAACACAGTAAACTTTGTCCTCGACAGAACTCGTTTCAATACCTCCCCAATATGGGAGCTCAATCAAAGAAACAACCCCCTTAAGCACCACCTTCCCATAAGAGTGGCGATCCCGATTCTAAAGAAGTAACCTCTTCTTGGAATGAAAAATTGGAAAGCCTTTATCGTAAACCCCTTCTCAAAACGGACGTAGAACGTTAACTGCGGTGTTAGATGTCAGGACGCTTCCCAAACTTTGCAGCAATTGGTGGGCTGCTGAGTAAACTTATATCTCAATTCTCCCGATTTGTGGCGTGAATTGATGGGTGGAGACTATGGTTTGACTATATACTGCTTGATACTCCCGGCAAGTGAAAAGGAGGTTCCAAGGGCGGTGAAGATTGAGCATTTTCAGCCTAAGGCTCGACAGGCAAAGGGAGAAGCAGATGGTTCAGAGTGAAGGGCAAGTAGGGACTAGAGATGAGGCTCATCACCTTGTTGGGAGCACCACCGCAGCTAGCACCTTGGATAAAATATTGGGATCATGGTTTTCGAGGGAGCATGACTATGCAAGGAAGGAAATATTTGGCTCACTAAAAACTTAGTGCGGATCTGCCACTTTTAGTAGTTAGAAATTATCCATATATTGGAAGAGCTCCTCGGGGCTTCAACTTGCAAGATTAATTTCAATTGACTGTCAAGCTTCCAATCTTCTGTTGCATCCCACATTGTCGTTGACACCTTTCCGTCAACGCCACTATTCAGAAATTTCCAGTGATCTTGAACGACCACCTCTATACAAGAAACTTGAGGAGAGCCCTAGCTTCTAGGAAAGAATCAGAAATATTTGCACGCAACTAACGAATCAGAATTATCAAAGACCCAACCATAGGAAAAGGGAAAAATACAAAAAACTTCACCACATTCTACTTTGCAAAGATTCCTATGTAGTTCTCAATTTACCGCCCAACAGACATCACCATACCTATCTCGAGCTGTTACAGAATGTGGCTTTGTGCATTCATTATTTCCAACCGAAATCCAACCCAGGAGAGGGGAACTTGTCAGTTTTACGGGGGAAAAGGGACAGTTGTGGCTATGGTGCCAATATGTATATAATGACGAGGAAGAAATGGGACAAGTTATCAGGTCCACAGCTTGGTTTGGGAATGTACGTCACGCTTGAGGGCATGAGGTATAAAAGGGATGCTGGAACGAAGTGCATCACGATCACGCATGAGCGATACACATGACTGGTACTAGGAGGTGCTTCCACAATCTGCCGAGGCGACGGTAGAAATAACGGCAATGGAGAGCACATACGAGATGATATTTTTGTTTCAGCCCTGCAGGTTTTGCGAAGATCAACTGGGCTGGATCTAAAATCTACATGAAAAAATCTTAATCGATCAAAAAGCGACGGGTCATACCTTTTCATTTCCTCTTCATTAATCTACTCAAAAGCACAAAATCGACGTCAAATCTTCTTAGAATATCTTCAGGATATTAGCGCCATGGCCGGGTCAATTACATCCGAAATTCAATCTAACAGCCACAGCATCCTCTTTTACAATTGTTTGCCACAGGAGGCAGTAGTTAGCCGGCGCCTTGAATTAAGGGATAGGGCATTTGTCAAAGGCCCTAAAATTACTAAGTAGCCAGGATCTTTATTTCACCCCACCTAACTTTAATCGTTATATAATTATTCCTTCTTAAATGCGGTCTTACATTTGGCATTATAGCAAACTCAAACACCTTAGCACCATTATCAAAATCCTCATACTTAATATCTAGCGGAACCTAATTCATCCACCTCCGTAGAGCAAATTCATACCCGTTATAAAAGCCTATTATGACTATATCCCACGATTTTTTTGAGTCAGATGGCACATATTTGACTCCACTCCCAATAGGTGAAGAACCCAATTTCTCGGCTCACATGCCACTTCAAATCCAAACCCATAGACTACGAAGACATCTATATATACTACTTACACTTTGCTATGTATCCTTTGCTCTAAATACGGTCAAAATCTACCACCACTTTATCTTTATGAATGCCCGAAACTAACGTCAAACCAAGAATAATGCAATTCCCTCCGTATTTCCTTCCTTTTATTAATAAAAATAATATATATATTTTAAGCAATTACCACCCTCGCCTTTCCATATCCAAAGCACACAACCCATCAGAACATATCTCCTGGGGGTTCTCCTCCCCCTGCTGACCTTGCCATATCAAATACTTCTACTAATGCCTCATCTCTAGAGCCCGAGTTCCCTAATGGCGACCAACATCGAGTCCTAGCGACTCCCATAATGAAGCCTCTCGCCGCCGATCCAGAGGACAAAGTCAAATGGACCCTCATTTTCAAAACTGGACTCCTGAAATAAGACACCAGCTACCTACAGACGAATATCATTTCTGGTCTCGCCTATATTCACGGCGGGGCTATGCATGAGCCTGAAGAATCCAATGAAGATCAATTTGATGTTCAACCTTCACCAAATCCAGAATAATTTAGGATTAAATGGAGTACCACTAAAGAAGAGTATGATACGATGGTGGATCCTAACGTTATAAAAATTACGAAGGAGCTTATGGGAGCGGAGGGTGAGATGACTATGTTGTACGGTATTGGGTATTTTTGTCCAGTTTAAAATCTCAGGCCCGTCTTGTATATCGAAGATATTCCTTTGCCAGAGAATGACTCTTTTTGTTCCATATTCAAAAGGGCCCGCTTTAATAGGATTCCGATATCTTCCCGTGTATCTATATAATAAGCCATCTCACTCCCAGAATAGTTCACTTTTTGATAGGTGTAGTAATGTATGTGTCACGTGTCTGTAAAGCTAGCCTAGCTTTTACTAATGAAGTAATAATTGCTAGCTGGAGGTTGTCCAAAGCCTAAGGCTAATATGGCAAGAAGATTAGAACAGAAAGCAAGGCATATAGAGTGCTGCGCCACTGACATCCACGAACCTAAGACTATTATGATAAATTACCCCGCTTCTCAATTTTTTTACTGGGCTATCAAAGATAGCACGAGTCAGGGAATTCGATAGCCCTTCCTAGGAATTCTTAGCGTAGCAATTTTATGAATAATTTTCGCTGGATTTTAGTAAGGTACGAGGGCAAAGCCATGTTTCATTGCCTTGTATTCTGCCAAGCAAAAATTTACTATAGTGTATGGTTATAGCGCCTTCAGCGTCTCGTACCTTTGTACGGCCTATTCCTAATTTTAAGTCCGACTGCGGCAGCCGGTGACCTAGTTCTATACCACGTAAATCGTGCGGCGAGGTGGATCATTAGTGAACGAGGACTCGAAAATATATAAATCGGGTCTGCAAGAGAACCTGGTTGCCCATCTCCCTTTTTATCCGAATTCGTCAAGCAGATCGATCCGTTGACCTTCTAAATTTTATTATCACAATGTATATCACCTCATTTTTGCTCGCCTTCTTAATTCTAGTAGTGCAAAGCGCGCCAACAGTTAAAATAGCCAATGGCATCATCCAAGGATCCCAGTGTCAAGTCTCAAACTCAATCAACTTCCTCGGAATACCCTTCGCTCAACCACCAACCGGTGAATTGCGCTGGGCAAGCCCTTTGCCGTATACGTCTTCCTATAATGGAGGCACTCTAGATGCCACGACACTGAAACCAGCATGTTTGCAATTCGGTTCGCCTGGGGGAATAGGGTACATCAATAGTGCTACTTCCGAAGACTGGTCAGTTCATTCTAACTACAATCCCTGGCCGTGGAGTAAAAGCACGGCTAATACAAATAAAGTCTTTACCTCAACATCTTTACTCCAGCAAGGATGTCGGGGACCTCAACCCTTCCTGTCAAAGTCTTCGCTTATGGAGGGTCTTTCATTTCGGGAGGAAATTCAGATCCCTTGTATGATGGCTGCTATTTAGCTACAGACGCTATCATCGTTACATTAAATTACCGTTTAGGACCTTTGGGCTTCTTGGCCTTACCAGATGCTGGGATCCAGGGAAATCAGGGATTGCAAGATGTCATGCTGGGTATTCAATGGGTGAAGGAGAATATACAAGCATTTGGTGGCAATGCAGTATGTTCGCTCTCTCTTGCGCGTGGGAAACTTTGATGCTAACATCAATCAAAAGAGTCAAATCTTGCTGTTTGGAGAGTCTGCTGGCGCAGGGCTTGCATGGATAGTATCAACGCTTGATGTTACTCCATCTGTTCTGAGTGCAGTAATTTCAGAGAGTGGTGTTGGGATTGTCCTCCCTACTATATCCTCGTATGAATCGTTCCCTTGTGGAAAATTTGCTCAGAACATTGGTTGTAACACGTCAGATGTAAATTGACGACTATAATAGTTTCGGAAGTACAGCTAATATATGCATATAGATAGCTTGCCTACAATCCAAAACTACCCAAGAGGTATTGGGCGCAAATCCACCTACATCAACCAGTGGCCAATCATATTGGTATCCATATCTAGATGGGACAATCATACCCACACAGCCTGCCGAAGTACCGGCAAAAGTACCGTTTTTAGCGGGAACAAACGCAAATGAAGGAACCCTATTTGCTTCAGCTGCTGGCTACACTCCTTCTTCCTTAACGGTCACGCAGTATGAAGCCATTCTCAACTCCACCTTCGGGGTGCTCGCCCCATTAGTCCAATTGTTCTACCCACTAGCAAATTACGCCAATTCCCCTCCCTCTCCAACTGCAAATCATGCACCCTATTATGCCTTCTCCCAGATCTACACTGATGTCGGATTCCTATGTCCGACACGACGCTATCTGCGCCTGACAGCCGCCTCCGGAATGTCCACATACAATTATTTCTTCTCACATACACCCAATTGCTTCTGGGAGACCGCCTTCTCAACCCTCAGCACCTCACTTCGAGAACTCGGCGCTACCCACTCCTCTGAACTGCAGTTTGTCTTCAATAGAACCGCGCAGTTACCCCCTCCAAGCGGCGATTGTTCGCAGACACGAAGCGAGTTGGACATTGATCAGACGATCACGAAGGCATGGACGAGCATGGCCAGGCAAGGGAATCCGGGCTCGGGATGGCCGAGTTTTGGGACTGGAGAGACGATGCCGTTAGGTGGCACAGCGAGTGCTGATTATACAGCTTGTGATTTGCTTTGGGATCCTTATGCCGATACGACGGAATTGTTGACGGTTTTGGAGAATATTCTGTCTAGCGTACTATAAAGACAAGATGATAGCAATACGACACTTTGCTTTTTGGGGGCGGGGGGTTGATGGTATTTCGAGAACTGTGATTTCATTTTAGACCTGTATTTTGTATGATTTTTTCAAAGGCTCGAGATTTCACAAAGTTTCAAACAATTCATTTAATTAATCCTTACAACTCCCTTGCTAAAAAATAATGGAACATTATATATTATAATCAATAGCAAACGGATATAACTTTAATTGATCAATATTGTAGAATCCGCCAGAAGTGCGGGGTAGCTAGCTAGCTTTATGGTAAGTTTGGGGAGGTTGATGTCAAAATTTCCCTCAGATCGGGGGTACATCTACCTATAATACAGTTAGATCTGACTGAAAACGTAATTTGCCAGACCTCGGAAGTTCGTAACCAATGAATCCTTTAGTTTCGTCAGTATTGTTGAGCCTGCGCCTCATTGTTATCACTTTCTTCATCATAACGCGCTGTTGCCTGCATTCGGGGGCGATGCAAGTGGGCGCACTATACGACGTAGCTTAAACAAAAAGCCAAGATGGGAAAATCGGGGCAATAAATTCCCCTACAGCCTAGAGATCAAACCTGTGGCTGACACAACTGATGGGCCAGCACGAGCCTCGGCTCCAGTTCTATTGAACACGTGAATCGTAACCCCTGACCTTATGCGCGAGACCAGATTCTGTTGGGACGCTGCTGATTTATATATTTCGTGTCATCCTATATCTTACTTTCATCTCACTTATTCGCATTTATTCTGCGCAAAATGTCACAACAAAAAGTGGTCCTCCAACCGCGCATGTCCAAGAAGCCACCCTTCTCGGTCGAAGTCGCCGGATATCCTGCTGTCGAAGGTGAAACGATCCCTAGAAGAAATGCCAGAACGGCTGACAGGCTAGTCACGAGACCAGTTGAAGAGATATCTACACTTTTCGAACTGGTAAAATGGAGCGCGAACAGATTTGGGGATCTGAAGGCGATTGGGTGGAGGACATTGTTGAAGACTCACCATGAGGTGAAGAAAGTTAAAAAGGTGGTTGATGGGCAGGTGCAGGAGGTGGATAAGAATTGGACGTATTTTGAATTGAGTGGGTATAGCTATATGAGCTTTAGGGAATACGAGACGTTGGTTTTGCAGATGGGCGCAGGTCTGAGGAAGCTCGGGCTTGTCAAAAATGACAAAGTGCACATGTTTGCTGCTACCAGGTAATCATAGACATGCATTGATGTTTACCTTGCTAATTTTTGAAGTTCACACTGGCTTGCAACCGCTCATGGTGCGATGTCTCAGTCCATAGCGGTAGTCACCGCATATGATACTCTAGGAGTGGAAGGACTTCAACACTCCCTAGTGTCAACGAAAGCAAAGGCAATTTTCATGGAACCCCACCTCCTACATACCTTCATCCAAACTCTCAAAGAGGCAAAGAGTATTGAACACATCATACTCAACACAGCCAACGATGAGGATATCCGAGCCGAGGACTTAGAAATTCTAAAGTCCTCACATGACCATATCACTGTCCTCAAATTCGAGGATCTTCGTAAACTCGGCGAAGAAAATCCCACCGACCCCACTCCGCCATCACCGGAAGATCTATGCTGCATTATGTACACATCCGGATCAGGTGGTCCCCCAAAGGGAGTAACCATCAAACACAAAGCTGTCGTTGCAGCAGTTTCTGGCGTGAACACAATCGTAGGAGACTACTTTGGCCCCGGCGACTCCCTCCTCACCTACCTTCCCCTAGCCCACATCTTCGAATTCGTCTTCGAAAATGCATGCCTTCTCTGGGGCGGTACCATGGGATACGGATCTATCCGCACGCTCTCCGCCGCAAATGTCCGGAACTGCCTTGGTGACATTCAAGAATTCAAACCTACACTTTTGGTTGGTGTTCCGACCGTCTGGGAGACGGTTAAGAAGGGTATCATTTCGAATGTTAATCATGGGGGACCGATTGTCAGGAGCATTTTTTGGGGGGCTTTCTATTTGAAACAGTGAGCTTTTGTCTGGTGAGATGGGTTGCAAGGCTAATGATGATAGGTTTCTTACGACGAATGGACTTCCTGGAACCGGCGTTTTGGATGCGCTTGTTTTCAAGAAAGTGAAAGAAGCCACGGGGGGTCGGTTGAGATTGTGCATGAATGGAGCGGCACCTATCGCGAAAGAGACGCAAGAATTCCTTTCCACAGCCGTGGCTGTCATGATCAACGGTTACGGAATGACTGAAACTTCAGCGTAAGTACCGATGGCACCCTCACATACTCCCCGCTAATCATGGTTATAGAATGGGCTCCCTCTGCGACCCCCAGTCCTGGACTTCCTCCTCACTAGGTGATATCCCCTCCAGTATCGAAATCAAACTCGTCGACTTCCCCGATGCCGGCTACTACGCCACCAATACCCCCTATCCACAAGGCGAAGTCTGGATTAGGGGCGATAGCGTCCTAGAATCCTACTACGAGAACGAAGAGCTGACGAAAGAGGCGATTGCGCCAGGAGGTTGGTTTAAGACGGGCGATATTGGAGAGTGGGATCAGAATGGCCATTTGAGGATTATTGACCGGAAGAAGAATTTGGTCAAGACGATGAATGGGGAGTATATTGCTTTGGAGAAGGTATGTGCTCTCAGATGAGGGCATGGGAGATGCTAATGGGTTTTAGTTGGAATCGGTGTATCGATCTGCGACTGTGGTAGCTAATATTTGTGTCTATGCATCGATTACTGAGACGAATCCTGTTGCGATAATTGTTCCGGCTGAGACTGCGTTGAAGAAACTCGCTGACACCATTGGGGTGGAGGGTCATGGTATTGGGGACCTTGTTCACGACAGGAGAGTCCAGAGCGAGGTTTTGAAGCAGATGCAGGTGGTGGGCAAAAGAGCCGGGTTGTCGAGTATGGAAATTATTGTAGGTGTGATTTTGTCTGATGAAGAATGGACCCCGCAGAATGTATGTGACCTTATCCACCTTTAAGATATGGAAGGTTTGACGCTAATAATCGTAGAATATGACAACTGCAACGACTAAATTGAATAGGAAAGGCATATTTGAGAGGTATAAGGATGATATTGAGGCGGCATATGCTAGGAGTAAGAATTAAGGAGTGTCAATTGCTGTCAGCGCAGGTGTTTCGGAGTACGGCCTGGGAGAACTTGATGTCATCCATGTATAAGGCGGAGGTAATGTAAACGGGAAACCTTAGAGAACTATACTCAATTGATGAAGTGATAACTCCTTTTCCAAATCCACTTCTTATTCACGTTTATATCCTAATACAGCACTTGAACGACCAAAAGTTCGGCGAGGGGGTAGCGACAGTGGTATCCTCATTAACGCCTCTATGTGTACATTATCTCGATCTACCACGCTGAAACTTCGCCCGGCTTGGGCTTTTCCACTCGAACCACCTTATCGCAATTCAGCAGGCAGAGAGGGTCGAATGCCAGTTTGAGCTGGTGTTTATCAGCAACAGTGGACAATGGAGGGGTGAACCATAACATACTTTTCTCATTGCATCCACTGTCGTCTCTCCCAATTCATGATTCAAATAATCCCTCTTCACTAAACCCACTCCATGCTCACCAGTGACGGTACCCTCCATCTCAACAGCTCGTTTGACCATCCGATGTACAACTTCCTCGGCATTTTTGCGTTGCTCGTCATTGTAGAGTAGGATAGCTTCACTAGTTAGCCTAGTCCGCAAAATGCAAGAGACAACTCACTGTGAAAATTACCATCTCCAACGTGCCCAACAATAGTAGCAAACATTCCACTCTTCGTCAAGTCATCCTTCGTCTCGTTGATGATATCGGGTAACCTGCTGATTGGGACAGCAACGTCCCCAGTCCAAACATGGTCACCTTCATCCTCCCTCATGGCCATCACACTCCACAGAGCATCTTTCCTTGCGCTCCAGAGTTCGGTTTGCTCCTTAGCATTCTTTGCGAATTCAAAAGTCTTGCTCCCTGTCCCCTTCGCCAACTTCTGTACAATACCAATTTGCTCTTTGACCGCAGTGGGGGTGCCAGCAAACTTGAAAAATAGTGTTGGGGCTTCATTCCAGCTCTTGTTGGTCATTCCCGATCCATTGATAACTTTCATTTGAACGTCGTCCAATATCTCAACTGCCGCAATCGGAACGCCCTCACTCACAACCTTTGCCACACAATCAGCAGCCTGTTTGATGGTTCCAAAAGAACACACAGCCACACTCGTCGAGTTTGGCTTGGTGGTAAGCTTCAATGTAGCTTCCGTAACCAGCCCAAGCGTCCCTTCACTCCCAATAAACACCTTCGTCAAATCGTATCCGGCGCTGCTCTTCCTTGGTCTCTGCCTTGTCTTAATGATGGTTCCATCAGCCATTACAACCGTCAAACTCAAAACCCATTCTCGCATTGTCCCGTATCGATACGCATTTGTGCCACTACATCCAGTTCCCACCATTCCTCCAATCATAGCTCCCGGTCCTGGATCCGGAGGGAAGAAGAGGTTGTCTTTCTCCAACTCGTCGTTCAACTTCTGCCACCCAACAGCCGGCTGTACCACGACATCCATATCTTCCTTATGCAGCTGCAAAATCTTTCCCATCCTTCCAAAATCTATACAAATTCCTCCTCTCGTCGCTGCAAAATGGCCTTCCAGACTCGTTCCTCCACTGTAGCCGGTGACTGGTATCCTCCTCCGATGGCATATCTTCATGATCTTACTGACCTCATCCGTAGTCGCCGGGAAGATCACCAGGAAAGGTATTTCGCCTTCCTTCGTCACATGTGTACTCCATTCACTTCCAGCATGCGCTTCCCGATCCAACTCCAGTGTGCTAACATTCTCCTTCCCTACAATCGCCACGAAGTCCGCCCACGCTGCTTCCATATTCGAGCCAGAGACATCATGTTTCGGGGGAGTCGTCGCGGATAAAGGGGTTGTTGAGGATGTCGAGAGCTTGGGCGAGCTGCGTGTGCCTAGATAGTAACCTGATATCCCAACAAAGAGGAGTACTGTATTCGAGATTAGTGAGAGTATCAAGACCAGCTGGCGGGGGCCTCCATACCAAAAGACAGAGACCAGCTCCTCCCCGATGCGCCTTCGTTTCTATGCTTCGCGAACCTTGCCTGCTCAATGCGCTCTTTTTCTAATCGCGTGGCCGCGGACTCGTAAAGCTGCCCTTTGAATGATTTTCCCTCTGGCGAAGGTTCTGAGGCAGGCGTGGGTTTCTGCGTTGATTCCCATCGTATTTGCCGAAGAGCTAGATGGAGACATGGATTTGTGGAGGGTTTGGTGAAAGTGTTGAGGAGGGCTCTAGATGGAGTACGTTTGCAGAATGACATTACTGCGGACCGGCTTGCACACAATCGTTTCTTACAAATCAATGCTGCGAGGAAAATGGGAGAAATGTTCGCCTTGGCAAGCGCCAAATATTTTGAGGTCGAAGCTCCCACTTTTAGCGATGAAGCTTTCCCCACATCTCAGCACACCATCAAATATCAACACTAATGGAAGATGACCGGTGTTGGATGATTAGAAGATGGCAAGAAATCTATCAATGAAGGAGAAGCAACGGGAATGTAATGGACAATGCTCACGCCTTTTATTATAATATGTATCACATAATGCGGAGAGTTCGTATCAATGGTTTCATTATTAGTTGGTTTACACCAGTCTAATAGTTAGAGCACAGCATGCAAGGTCGTATAATGATACATGTCATCTGCCTTACACCCTGCCCTAGAAGAGCTCTTCGTACAGCTTTAGTAAGCAATTTCTGCAATTTCCTACCAAATCACTCGCACCAGACTCCTAGCAGCTCCATAAGATACATCAATTCTTCCATGTCACCAACTGTACAGAGAAGATCGGCTTCACGCCATTAATAGCCGCCAGATATGCTTCTAGCTCGTCATCTTGGTCCACTGGTAGGGTCATCTCATTGCCATTCGGTTGTTTCATGACGCCCTCGACTCGAATAGCGACCGTGCCTGGATATTTGGCAGTAGCGAGCTGACGAAGTTCATCCACAGATATTGAACTAAGTGTGCTGACCCAGAGCCTAGAACTTGGCTGGAAGTCCGAGCCAGGGTGTATACGAAAATAGACAGCGATAGACGATGGTGAAGGTGGGAAAGCGGCCTGGGCAGCTTGGGCTGTATACTGCTGATCGGCATATTGCTGTTCAGAAAATTGATTTTGCATTGTCCGATTCATAAGAGATGGGTCGTTGGCAGCAGCCAAGAGTAAAGAAGGGTCAATTTGCATATTGCCATGATCCATCATGACTTGAGGGTGAGGTTGATTAGGTGGTTGTGGCTGTTGTTGTGGCTGCCGGGTCTGACGTCCGGCACGGGATGGAGTTTGAGATTGAGAGGCCTGTGACTGAGCTTGGGCGTGCGATGCGGTTTGCACAAGGTTATGATTTGGCTGAAAGCCGTTTGTATCATTTGCTGCATCAAACTGGGGGATAGATTGGGTGGCATCTTGCATTGAAGGCTCTGGCGCGGTATAGTTGGAATCAAATTTTTTCTTCCTGGTCGGATCACGCTTCGTCTGATCATCGCGGAGGCGCTTCATGACATCTCTACAAAGGACCTCCATGGCTTTGACTTTTTCCTGATGTTGAGGATCAGCATCACCCGGAGCAAGAATATTCTGTAGCAATTCAGAACCATTAATCCATGACGCCTTAAGTTCCTTCCAATGTTCTTCTCCTGCTTCGAGTTTGCTTGTGAAGTGATCAGCTTTCAATGTTTGATAAAAGGCGTTTCGGAGCTGACGAGATTCTTCTGGATTGACTCCCAGAGCATTCTTGGCTTCAGCAATTGTCATTCGTCGTTCCAGGGTTCTCATCCTCTTCGTAACATCACTGCACACAACATCCAGCGCAAGCTTCTTTGCCTCTTGATTGTCATCATTTCCCCAAAACACAGACTGTAGATGCGAACTCTCTTGAATAAGCCTATCTTTGGCAGCCTCCCATCGCTCGGGTCCTGCGATTGTCTTCTTTATGATACCCGCTTCTTCACATATCCGCTGGAATCGAGCACGAATGTCGCGATAAAGTCGACTATCGAGGCTCAAAAAAGCTTTACTCTCATCAATGGTGGTCTCAGATGGAAATCTGGGAGGTCCAGGAGGATCAGCTGGAAGGCCAGCCCACCCACGGGTTCGACGTCGACGTTTCCTGGTTGCCCATCGCTCTGCAGATTCTGCTTGAAGTTTTGCCAAACGTTCTTGTCTCTTGTGCATTACTTCAGGGCTGAGGGGAGGCGATTCAGCTTTGGACCGACGGCGGGGTGTAGGTTGCATGGCCATCTCTTCCATGGGTTCATCCTCTCCCTCTGCATCTACCAACTGCCCTTCCGGATATAGAGCTTGCTGAAGTTGATTGATGACATCCTGATCAGAATCTCGCTTCTTTGTCTTCATGCCATTGGGAACTCGTAGAAGCCACCTGTTTTTCGCACGGACACGCATAAGTTCGCGTTCCTTGATATCATATCCTTCGTCGTTTAGAGTTCGAAGCATATCTCGTTGAGAAGTGTTGCAGTCCCATAATTCCTTGACGCGCTGGACGAGGGCAGCATTCTTGTGAGCGGGATTCTGCTTCGAAGGAAAGTCCCATCGTTTGAATTGTGTCTGAAACGCTCGTTTGCTAATGAATAGTCAAGATAATGTACCTCTACGGACGACGGTATGGATTGGTGCTGTTGGTGTACGGGGAGCTACGACGGGGACCTTTTGCATACCTAGGTGCGAATTTGTATTCCTCTTTCATATATTCCATGATTTCCTCGAGGGATTTTTTCTCTTCGATATACATGCGATAGCATTCTTCTTCCTTGTTTGCCCAATCGTACACCATTTTGACAATAGGCGCGCTTCAATGCAACTTCAATTCACTACTTCGATGTCGATGTCGATTGTACTGCGTCAATGAGAGTGTAGGTGCCCGTTGATGGACGAATTCAAAGAAATATTGCTTAGTCATTTCACGTGACCGCCATGGAGACCAAATATTGTCAATGACGGGAGTTTCCAAGTTCCAAGTTCCAACTTTTGTAAATTTTGTCTATAACGTCCCTTCTTTCATCTGTATTTGCTTCTGTTCTTGTTCCTTTTGGATCGTCGTCTCTATAATTTACAATATTTATTTATCACTACTTTCGCAGTGCATACCCCGCAATTTTTCCTCATACGACCTTTCCAGGTTAATCGTTTCCCTGTACATAAAGTCATTATCAAACCAAACTGCCAGAGAAACATCTCCTCACTTTTGGTCATACACGGGAGTGCGAATAAGTTGGGTAATTTACCAGGTAAGGCTTTCACTGTTCAGTTAGCCAAGCAGTTGCTATGTGTACATGATTAGAAAACCTGCTATTGCACCCCAGGATCTTATGTCCTCTATTTTTCACTGGTTCTATTTGCATTATATTATCGATCTGTCATAGAAAGAGTGTGAAACCTTACATTTTCTCAATTTCATAATGAGTTACTTTGAAGGCGGGGTCTTGCCGTCTCACAGATATACAAATACTTACAGCTCCTAGTTACCTCTACCCCCAAATCATAAGCTCTATCTTGTTTCGTTCCGCCTCACTTGCGACCATTAGGTCCCGCCAAATTTTGCAAGATTCTTGATCACAGCTTCGACTGCCGTCTCGAATCTCGAAGGCCCGTATATCCAGCCTACGTCTCCCTCCAATTCAAACACGCTGAATTTTCTTTCAATAGACGACAACCATGACACCAACATTGGATATTCAGCTTCAGAATCGAACTAAGTCAAACCAAGTCTATGCCTACGTCACTGGACAGGCTCTTGACCATCAAAACTATATTTGCCTCATCAAAGCCGACGGCAAAACTCCATACTTCCCTGGGAACCCCTCTCAAATTGGAACCCACCTTGCTGAGAACTGTGCCATCCCATTGGGTGCCCCCGGGTCAACTAAAACCATCACTATTCCCCAAATCGCTGGAGGTCGAATCTGGTTCTCCGTAGGGAACAAGCTAACCTTCCTTTTGAATCCCGGGCCGGCATTGGTAGAACCTTCCGTGACCAATCCCACTGATCCGAATATTCATACCGAATGGGACTTCTGCGAGTTCACCTTTGCGAACAACCAGATCTACGCCAACATTAGCTACGTCGATTTCGTTAGCTTGCCAGTCTCATTGGCGCTTACTCCAACCGATGGACCCACTCAGAAAGTCTTGGGTCTCAAACCAGATGGATTGGCTACCATCTGCGCGGGCCTCGAAGACAAGAATCTTCCCTGTGCTGAGGACTGGGCGAAATGTGTCTACAAATCTAACGGCGCGCAGCTTCGTGCATTGAGTCCCAACTCTGCATATTTCCTCAATGGCCAGAGTCTGTTAAAGAACTATTACGATGACTATGTCAACCAAGTTTGGGAGAAATACAGTCACAATTCTCTCTCCGTCAATACCCACGCAGAATGGGGCATCGTCAAAGGTCGAGTGTCTAACGGAAAGTTGGACTTTCCAGGTATCGGCACTTTCGACAAACCATCTAGTCAAGACATCTTCGGTTGCAGTACAGGGCCCTTTGCAAGCAACACCGGTGCCCTTGGTCCTCTCACAGCGAGAATCACAGCTGCATTCAATCGATCCACGTTGTTGACTGTTGACTTTCAACCTGATCACGGTAAGGTTGAGGAATACTACAAGAATCACATTACGAATCATTATTCGAGATTGGTTCATAAAGCGAATTTGGATGGGAGGGGTTATGCATTCCCGTATGATGATGTTCCCGGTGCTGGGGTTGATCAGTCGGGTTTTGTGAATGGTTCTCCCAAGGCTTTTCTCGTTACTATTGGTTGAGAAGAAGGAGAGTGATTTTGAAACTTAGCATTTTGGGCATATTTGAGACATTCTATTGTATCCCATGAGAATCGTGAAATCTCGCCTGAGTTCCCGATGCTGACGAGACTCTCCATCAGCATCATCAACTAGCTTGCTTGTCTCTTTCCCCATATTACTACTCGTCTTGCAATCCTAAGTTCCAATAAACTCTCTTTGTTAAATCAATATTGTTCTTAGTCCTCCAAGTAATATGAAAGTATGCTTCCGAGACTTGCACATCGGGGTCAAATTCCACAAAATATATAGTAGAGGATAACTCGCGACTGTTTCATTCTTTTATTAGTTCTCCCTTTAATGATTCTTAGAGATAACATCAAAGTGCTATTGCTTTGAACTCATTGAAGCAAGCGCTTGAATTGTAGAATTTTCGCTCTAGGTATCAATGTAATCATAGAAATTTCTACATCAATTGACTCCCAACCGCAAACCCAACGACCTCTTTGATTCCTGCCGCTCTACCGTGCTTGATTTGAATTTGGATCCAGTTGCTCACTGCCAGTGCCAACAATACTATAATGTTGAATACAGCCACCGCAACGAAGAATTGCCAAATGTTTGGGTTTGACGAACTACCCGATATTTGGGAGACATTCATTCCATACACCCCAGAGATGATAGTTACTGGTGCAAAACTATCATGTTCATTAGTAAAGGCAGTCCAGAGAGGAAAGCACATACATGTAAGTAAAAGCATTTGTAAGCGTGTTCCATCTTGTCTCTGAACTTTTCTGCCGTATAGTAGCCATCTTTTCTCGTGTCTTCCATAGTAAATCTGTCTGATCAACCAGATGTTTGAAATCCTCCTCTAAAGCTTCCTGGACTTCCTTGGACTTCTCATCTTCCCTGCCCCTCCATCCCAAACTACCACCTCGCTTAACAGTATCCAAAGACTTTTTGATCTCCTCTGCGTGCCCCACGGATGTATCTGATATGCCATTTATTCGATGGTCTTCTTCCCGTATATTTGTGATTATTTGGTTCCAGCAGAAGCAATTTAAGCGGAGAAGGGTGGACATGGCGTAGAATGGTGATGATGCGGCATGTTCTAGGGAGACAGATTCGAAAGATTCAATGAACAGTTCTCTGAAGGTCTGGGGTTCGAGATGTTTCGGAGGAGGAATTTGGGATGAGAATGGTGGTGGTTCGGTGACTATGCGTGGAGACAAGTCGATCTTTGTGTGTGAGCTGAAAAATATGATACCTTCGGAGTTGTCAGCCTCTATGCTCCAAGGGGGGGATGCCGTACATACCGGTCCAGCCGTCACCTTCGTCATCGGGCTTAATGTATATCAGCACCTTGAAATTCTCACTGCCGGTATTCCTGAGATTTGATCCATTTAATACCGCAAATCCAAGATTGATATATGGAGCTCTATGCCTTTGAGATGCGGTGAGAACATGCCCCTTGGACTTGATACTCCAATTGAAGAATCTTGGATCTAACTTCAACGCGCTCCCGAACGCCTCTATTATGCAAGTCGCAGGTGTATCGGCATATTCTACCATGTACAGTCGGACTTTTGAATCCTCTCGATTGGGCTCGCCCATGAATTTCTTCAACTCGCGCTCGTTGTTGATCGTGGACCATAATTTCCTTTTGAAATCGTGTGTGATATCAAGCACCGAGACTACTAGCCCATCCTGTGTCGGTACGGCATGGCTAAGATAGTCTTCTAGACCTTGCAGATTCTCCCAACCTGCTGCGACGAGTTGGTGAACGTATTCGTGGTAGGGATTTCGATGGTCCCAGTTTTGCAGCGACGCATGGATTGCTTTTCGGTTCAGCTTCCAGCGGCGGGCACCAAATTCAGAATCAATACGATTCTCGATAACATCAAAGGTCTGGCTTTGTGGAAAAGTTCCATGATGGTTTTGAAGAGCAGGGGGAATCTGTCCGGTGTTGATTGGCGAGGTCATGGCAAGGTTGGCATTCAAGCAGATGTCGGAATGCGGGGCCTAAAACTTAAAAACAGGCGGCGTTGCGGGGTCAGCTACCACGCAGCATTTTGACATGTTCTTGCTTCTCTTATACATTCACAGAATTATTCGTCGTTTTAACCAAGTATCGAGAAACCCTCCGAGGGGATTACTATTAGTTTGAATAGGCATGTTACACCATTATCCAGACCTTTTTAGCTAACTTATGTACTACGCAAACTTTGGAGAATGATGCAGTGATCAAGTCTTTCAGCTTGTGAATGCAAGCCAGGACAAACTGAAGTTAGACCCTATACTCTCAGTATCCAACTCATCCGGCTTGTTGACTCGTCTCTCTCTCACATACTCTTGCTTCTCACATCGAGTATCGAGGCCTGTCTGCACCGCTTCGAAGCTAGTCACGCGCAGAGAGGTGACAGCAATTCTTCAACCACAGGGTCGAGACCTCGATAAAGTTGTAGAAAGTTTGCGATTATTTCTCATTCTGCAGCCCACCGCTGGAATATAAGTCTCCATTGTAATCTCTGATGAGAAATAACCCAATTGATATAGCAAACGAGTATTTTTGTGCTTAGCGATTCTTCATTTCTCCACAGTGAGGCACCTAAGGTCTAATAGTACTTCTCCTACCAATGAAACAGGTTCTTTGGGGTCGAATGAAGACAGTATGAAATATAGATAGGCTCCGCGGCCCTACCCTACAGTGGTAGATAATGCAAGACTACTTTTAATAACGTATCTTCTGTACATTATTAATAAGGTAATTTTGTGCACCGTGCCGCCGTGGGTAAATTAATGGATCTCGAAAATCAAACCTGAATCGCAAAACTTTGGAGACTGGCAAGATTTTGGTAAATTTGGCCTCGTTCCTAATTCTCGATACATTTGCCAGCCTGGTCTCTAAAGATCAGGGTCATAAAGCCAAGATCGGAGAGCTCAGCCCACTCGAGGTGATCCGAACCTTCAATACTGTGGCCCAATTGGTAGGCTTTTCCCCGTATTATTAGCTACGGAATGCCCTAAGCCGCCTTCCCTTTTGGTAAGAGTTGGGGCCACAGCTCGTGCACCCCCTCTAAGCGAAATTATCCCCCCACATAATTTACTAATCTTCTTCTTTCAAAATTTATAATTCTTTAACCACTTATTATTTTTCTATAAAATTAAAAATATAGATAGATATTCTATTGTTTTTTTTTATTTATAAATCTAATTAAAATTAGTATACTTCTAAATGTACTAAAGTATATTAAATATAGACTAACAAAAAATCGTAGTATCAGATTTTTACAGAACTAGGGGTTTCTAAGTATACTATCTAGTAAATCTATAAGACTAATACTAGCTATACAATTCAAAAAGAAAAGTATTATTAGAAAAAGCTTTTAAATATATATTATATATAATAGATTATTTGATTTATTAGTCAAAACTATAGTACTTAATATATAATCTTTAAACAGATTTAAATTGCTTTAAATATTTCTGCTTTGGCTTATACAATTTATTAAGAATTATGTAAAGCTGGGTATTAATAGTATATAGTATATTCTAGGCCTTTTATTTCTTAAATCTAGATCAAAAAGAGACTCTGTTTTACTTATAAATACTACTAATAAGAAATATTTGACTAGGTAGTATC
>Ga0182030_10005035_pt1 | contig 28094 bp, 23 predicted proteins | sample 812S3MmetaG_FD_121299 | JGI IMG/M metagenome (GOLD analysis project Ga0182030, IMG submission 121299) | Permafrost microbial communities from Stordalen Mire, Sweden - 812S3M metaG (Illumina Assembly) | ecosystem: Environmental > Terrestrial > Soil > Wetlands > Permafrost | place: Sweden... | reverse complement strand
CAAACCTTGGTCCCATTCACCCAGAAGATGCTCTTGTAATTCGCCGCTCCAACATGCAAAAACACGCGCGTGTGTTCCTTCTTCTCGAACGCGAAATCCTTCTCGTACCACATCAGCTCTTCGTACCAGAACAGTTCCGGCTTCTGCGTATTCCAGTCCCCCGGCACCTTGATCGTCGGCGACTTCGAAAAGTCATAATCGATCGGGCCGGTATCTCCCGGCTTGGCCTTCTCATTCACAAACCAGCCACGCTTGATCTCATGCTTGTGAAAGTCATACAACCCGGTCTGATAGGGATCGGGAATGATGTGCCAGTCCCCATTGAGCGACTGCGCCGGCCGCCGATCCGCGCCTGTAATCACAATCGGCGCCGCGGACTGCACAGCAGCCTCCTGCGCGAAGCCTCGCGCGCTCAGGAACGAACTGGACATCAAAATAAGAGCCACACCCCAAAGAGGGCAACGAACGGCGAGTGAAGACATAGGTGAGCCTCGCGAAAAGATTCCCGCTAACCTGCCGAGAAGTCCCATCCTATCGCCTGGGCCCCGATCCCGTACAAGATTGGTTTTGCCCCAGCGAGAGATTGCCGCCCTGAACGGCACGGCCCTTCGTTCTGGACCGTCCCAGCGAATCAAGTTGGTGCGAGCGCAGCGAAGTCGAAGGACCTGCGGTTGCCTACCGCTTTTCTGGTCTGTCATTTCCGAAGGGAATCTGCTTTTCACAGCTCTCGACAATCCAAGAAAATCGCCCGACGAAGTGAAGGAACCGCTTCCTTCCCTCAAGGCCCAGTCAAGGAACCTTGTAACCGGGCTCGGCTTCAGCTATGCCGAAAAACTCACCCACGCCGGGCCGTTGCCCGGGCCTCAGAATCTGCCATATACAAAAGTAGCTGCCATTCCCTGGTATTGATGCACAAAACGCCGAAATCTCGCGCAATGGCAAGGCATTCATTCCATGGAAGATCGAACAAATCCGCTTGACACGGCTTTGAGAGCCCTTCACGCACCACCCGCGCAAATTGTTCCACGTGGAACAATTGCTTGATCTAAGCTCGTGGCGTGGCCCAAATTGTTCCACGTGGAACAATTTGGGCTGTAAATCCAATTCGCGCTAAGCGGAAATCCTGGAAGGAAGCGGCGATCGCGATCACCCATAGCGACCGCCGCTTTCAAATTACGCGCCCAGATACTCCACGTGAACATACGTGCCGAGCCGAGTGTTATACGCCAGGTACCAGCCCGGATGATCCGGATCGTCGTAGATCACGACGTCGTCCGAATCCCAAAGCCAGCCGTCGGTGTAGAGCACGTCATACGGAGCCACGCTGAAATAAAACCCGTTGAACCAGAAACGTCCAGGGCCGCCTCCACCCAGGCGCCAGCGATGCTCGGGTCCAAAGCCGCCGTTGAAGCGCCCATGCTCAAACGGATGGTCTAGATGATAGTGCGCGTCGTCGCGCCCGGTATCGTGTCCTACCCAGGTATCGTGGCCATCGTGGCGATCCACATGAGGCGCATTGGGATGACCCTGATGATCGCTCAAATTAGGATGGTCCTGCGGTGCGCGTGGCGTCCCATGGAATTCGCCCGGGCCATGGCTTGGCGGCGGTGCGGGACGCGGAGCCTGTTCGTGCCGTTGCGCGACTGCGGTCAAACTCGCCAGCATCGCTACTGCCAATACCGCGTAATAAGCTTTCACTTTCATAACTCCTCCAATGGAACTTGCTTGAGCAGCGATGGGAATGTGTCTCCAGAATCTGTCGCTGCGAAAACTCTCTGGTCCTTTCAACACGATTCCAGACAGCAAGTTGCATCGAACCATAGCGCACTCGGCCTTGGCGCGTCCAACCTGGAGTGATCACTTTTGAAGTCAGGCTGTCGCGGGCACCGCTTCGCGCCGCCAGGCATAGAGCGGAAACCGGTTGGCCATCTCGGCGACTTCCGCACGGATGCGAGCCAGCGCGGAATCGTCCGTGCGGTTCTCCAGCGCCTTGCCGATCCAAGCCGCGATCAGGCGCATCTCACTTTCTTTCATGCCCCGCGTAGTAAGCGCGGGAGTACCGATGCGAATGCCGGAGGGCTTGAGCGGCGGATTCGTATCGTAGGGAATGGCATTCTTGTTCACCGTGATGCCGGCTTTGCCCAAAGCCAATTCAGCTTCAGAACCCAAAATGCCTTTGGCAAACATATCCACCAGCATCATGTGGTTATCGGTGCCGCCAGAAATGATGCGCCAGCCGTTTTCCTGCATGGCCGTTGCGAGTGCCTGTGCATTCGCCACGATCTGGCGCGCATATTCCGCAAAATCCGGCTGCAGCGCTTCGCGAAAAGCGACCGCCTTGGCTGCAACGATATGCACCAGCGGACCACCCTGCTGGCCCGGAAACACGGCGCGATCAATCGCCGCAGCCAGCTCCTGGTTGGCAAGAATCAATCCTGAACGCGGTCCGCGCAGCGTCTTATGCGTCGTGGTGGTGACGATTTGCGCATGCGGTACCGGCGATGGATGCGCGCCGCCCGCCACCAGGCCGGCGATATGCGCCATGTCGATCAGCAGCCTGGCGCCCACCTTGTCGGCAATCTCGCGCATGCGGCCAAACTCCCAGATGCGCGAATAGGCGCTGGCTCCGCCAATGATCAGCTTCGGCTGTTCGCGCAGGGCGATCGATTCGAGCTCGTCATAATCGATTGTTTCGGTATCCTTGCGGACGGTATAAAAGGTCGGCCGATACAGCTTGCCGCTGAAACTCAGCTTGTGCCCATGCGTGAGATGGCCCCCGTGCGCCAGGTCAAGACCGAGTATGGTGTCGCCCGCGTTCAGCACCGCCATATACGCCGACGAATTGGCCTGCGAGCCGGAGTGCGGCTGCACATTCACATGCTCGGCGCCAAATAGCTGCTTGGCCCGGTCGCGCGCCAGGTTCTCAACCACATCGGCATACTCACAACCGCCGTAGTAGCGGCGGCCAGGGTAGCCCTCCGCATACTTATTGGTGAAGACTGACCCGGCTGCTTCGAGAACTGCTTCAGAAACGAAATTCTCGCTGGCAATCATCTCGAGGCCCTCATGCTGGCGCAGAGTTTCATGGTCAATGGCAGCGGCGACTTCAGGATCAGCCTGGGCCAGGGTGCGGGAAAAGAAGGTTTGGGCGCGGTCATTCATATCCCTGATTTTATGACGACGGGTGGCCTCCTGCCTGACTTCGCGTGTCGATCCCTGCAAAATAGTTGCGGCGAAAAAAGTGAACTGCACGAAAGTTTCTGATCGAATCGCAACTATTCCTGCCGTCGCCGTGTTTGGTCATACAACGGGCCGAAACGAAAGTCGACGAGCCCAGGAGGAACATCATGAATCAGAAAGCCCTTGTGCTTGTTGTGGCTGCTCTCGCAATCTCTGGTACAGCCTTTGCTCAGCAAACTCAGCCCGCTGCTCAGCAGCCCGCAACCGCGCAGACTCCCAAAGAAGGCTCGGTGAATGACCGACGTGCCGACCAGCAGCAGCGCATCGGCAACGGTGTGCAATCGGGACAACTCACCGCTGGGGAAACCAAGAATCTCGAGACGCGCGAGGCCAACATCAATCGCGAAGTACATGCAGACCGCAGCGCCGACGGCGGCAAACTTACTGCACAGGAACGCCAGCAAGTCAACCGCCAGCAAGACAACGAGAGCAAGTCGATTTACAAGGACAAGCACAACGCGGCCACGGCGCACTACGGCAACAATGAAGTGGGTCAACGCCGGGAAAACCAGCAGGATCGCATAGCCAACGGCATCAAGAGCGGTCAAATGTCTGCTGGAGAAACAGCGCGCACGGAAAACCGCGAGCAAGGCATCAATCAGCAGATTCGTGCGGATCGCTCTGCCAATGGAGGCAAGCTCACCGGGCAGGAGCACAAGCAAATCAACCGCGAGCAGAACGGCGCCAGCCGTCAGATTTATCGTCAAAAGCACAATGCAGTGAAAGCGCCTAAGTAGTCCAATACCTTTCTTGACCGGGCGGGCGAAGAAATTCGTCCGCCCTTTTTTCATCTAGCAATCCGCAGGTCTCGCGGTGAGAGCGCTCGATACGAGCATTTGCGCAATATTTGCAGTCTCTCCCTCCTCTCCTGTTGACATTCAACCTATAGAAGCGCACTCTATATGTAGAACGACAACAGGGAGAGCGCATGGGCGACAAATCGGATGTCTTGCAAGGCACGCTGGACTTGATGGTCCTCAAGACGCTTGAGGCGATGGGGACGCTGCATGGCTATGGCATCGCCCGGCGCATTGAGCAGGTCAGCGAGAATGCGCTCAGCCTGAATCAAGGCACGATCTACCCGGCGCTGCTCCGGCTTGAACAGCGCGGCTGGATCAAGTCGGAGTGGGGCGCATCCGAAACCAACCGGCGCGCCAAGTTTTATTCTCTGAGCCGGCTCGGGCGCAAGCAGATCGAGAAGGAAATCGAAAACTGGGAACGAACCGCGGCTACCATGGCGCGATTCCTCGCGCCTTCCAACTAGGAGCTTCGTCATGGATGATCTTCGCGTCCTGCTCGCTCGCTTCGGCTCTCTCTTTCATCAAGGAAAACTCGATCGAGAGCTCGACGAAGAACTAAGAAATCACCTTGATCTGGCGATTGCAGACAATCGAGCGCGCGGCCTCTCGGACGCGGCTGCGCGAACTGCGGCTTTGCGCGTCTTCGGCGGCGTCACGCAAATCAAAGAAGGCTACCGCCGACAACGAGGCTTGCCCATGTTCGAGATTCTTACTCGTGATTTTCAGTACGCGCTGCGGCAGTTGTGGAAGGCGCCGGGCTTCACTCTCACCACGGTGCTCACGCTGGCGATTGGCATTGGCGTGAATACCGCTGTCTTCAGCATCATGGACGCGCTGGTCCTTCGTCCTCTGGCATTGCCTGACCTGGACCGAGTTGTCACTGTTGCCGAGGAGCAAGGTCACGGCGACTACAAACAAGTGACGATGGCCAATTACCGGAGCTGGCTGCAACAGAGCCATTCCTTTGAAGATCTGGCTGTTCGCAGCAATGCCACTCTCAGCCTTTCGGATACGGGAGAGGCGGAGAGTGTTTCCGCGGGCTATACTTCCGCCAACTTCTTTCCTATCCTGCGTGCGACTCCGCTGCTGGGGAGGGTGTATGACGCGAACGAGTGTGTGCCCGGGAAAGACAACGTGGCGGTGCTCAGCTTTGCCTTTTGGAACAAGCATTTTGCCGCGGATCCAAACGTCATCGGCCGCACCATCCGCATGGAGGATCATGTCTACTCCATCATCGGCGTCATGCAAAAGAGCATGCAATATCCTTCGACTGCGGACTTGTTTTTGCCTCTTGCGCCCACCGCGCCACAGGTCGCCAATCGGACTTCTCATGACTACCTCGTGGTTGGGCGCCTTCGTCCCGGAGTTACGACAGCCCAGGCGCAGTCAGAGATGCGTGTGATCGCCGAGCGGCTCGCCGGCTCCTACCCTGCCACAAACCTGGGCTGGTCAGCGAAGGTCGAGCCTCTGCTGGACAATATCAATGGCGATTACACCCCGATGTATCTCCGCCTGGTGCTGGCTGCGACCGGATTCGTCTTGCTGGTGGTGTGCGCCAACGTGGCCAACCTGCAATTTGTGCGCGGCATTGCGCGCCGGCCGGAGATTGCCGTTCGCACCGCGCTGGGCGCGGGCCGCAATCGCCTGCTGGGTCACCTGTTGATGGAGAACATTGTGCTCGGGCTATTGGGGGCTATCGGCGGTTTGATCCTCGCCGCGATCAGTCTGCACCTCTGCGCCATCTCCATGCCCGAACGTGTAGCACGATACGTCGCGGGATGGTCGAACATCTCCTTGAATGGCCGCGCGCTGGCCTTCTCCTTCGCCATCGCAGTGGGCGCGGGCCTGGTTTCTGGGGTGCTGCCCGCGCTGAAGGCCCTGCGCATCAACCTGGTCGATCAGCTCAAAGCTGGGTCGCGAACGACCAGCGGCTCGCGCCAGACCCACCGGCTGCGCGATGTCTTCGCGATCTGCCAAATTTCCTTTTCCGTACTACTGGTCATCGGTGCTGCCCTCATGTGCAAAGGCATGTGGTCCATGCTGCATGTCGGTGACATCTATGAGCCCGAGCAATCGCTCACGTTCACCGTCACGCTGCCTTCCGCGCGCTACGCCGCCGCTGAGAAAATGGCAGCGTGGTACCAGAGCAGTCTGGACCGGCTTCGTGCATTGCCTGGGGTGACACACGCCGAGGTGACGACGGCTCTGCCGCGGGGTGAGGACAGTTGGTCAGAGAATGTGGCCATTCAAAATCATCCAGCAGTGCCGGGCAAGTTTCAAAGCGCCACTCATCTTGCGGTGAGCTCCGGCTATTTCCAGGCATTGCATATTGCCCTGGTCGGCGGCCGCGTTTTCAATAGCAACGACACCACCAGTTCGCAGCCGGTTGCGCTCGTCAGCCGCAAGTTCGCCGAGCGATATTTCCCCAATGACAATCCCATCGGCCATCGCATTCGCATGGGCGCGGCTCCTGAAGACAAGGCAATCTGGATGCAAGTCGTAGGAGTCGTTGCCGATGTGAATTATGAGTGGATCGATCGCGACAACGAGCCTGCGGTTTATATGGATGTCGCCCAGTTACCTCCGCCACACGTTACGTACATCGTGAGCACGACGGGCAATCCACTTCTGCTGGCAGCCAGCGCTCATGACGCCCTGGCTGCCATCGATTCACGCATCCCACTCAACGCGGTGCAGACCTATCAGCAGTACCTGAACGAGACATTGACCGGACTGCTGTACGTTGCCGTGATGCTCACGGTGGACGCAGGCGTCGGCCTGCTGCTGGCTGCTATTGGTATCTTTGGCGTGATGGCCAACACAGTCGCGGAACGCTCTCGCGAATTTGCGTTACGCATGATCATGGGCGCCAATCCTCGAGACGTGTTGCGCATGATCCTGAAACGCGCGGCGATTCTGACCGGTGTTGGCGTGGTTTCAGGCATGGCGCTTGCCGCTGCGCTGGCCAGGGTGAGCGCGAGCCTGCTCTTTGGCGTCAGCCCCAACGATCCCATGATCTTTTTCTCCATCACGGCAGCAGTAACTGCGCTGGCTTTGCTCGTCAGTTGGGGCCCTGCGCGTCGTGCCGCGTCTATCGATCCCATGCGCGCCATTCGCACCGAATGACGACCAGCTATTGGAGCGATACCGTTTGCTCGTCCACGCCAAGCACACGGCCCGTCTGCGTATCGGACAAAAACGCAACTAGTCTTAGAGGTTGCTGCGATTTTGCATCTTCCTTCTCGACGGAACTTGGCAGCTTCAACGTCAAAGTTTGGCCGGCTAGCGCCTTCGCGCCAAAGTCCTGCAAAACGCGCAAAACTGCGACGTGCCGCAGAGTGCGGCCCGCATTCTCACCGCGTGAGACGGAGGACTGGACGGCGTCTTCCGCCAGCACCGCAATGAGATGAGACTTGGGAGCGGTCACGCCGCCGGCGATCTGCACTTTGAATCTCACGGCGCCACCCGCGGCCTGCACCTCTTGAATCTGAAGCTTGACCTTTGCGGAATCCATCGCTTTGACGATGTCTGCGCGCAACTGGCGTTCATCGCTGCCGACAAATTGAGCAGAGCCATCCACCACAACTTGCGGCGTGTAGACGTCGTCCAGCTTGAATCTCTGGCCGTATTCCCGCTGTCGCCATGTCATTGCGTCCAGGGAAAATGGATCGCGCCAGCCTTGCCGATCCCAATACGTAACGTGCTCGCTCAACACGATAGCCCGTGCGCCAGGAACAAACTGAGTAGCGTCCAGCCGAGCCAGCAATTCATCGGCGGCCGGACAACTGGAGCAACCCTCTGAAGTGAAGAGCTCCACGAGAACGGGCTTGGTTTCCTCGGTCGCCGCCAGTACCGGCGAGCGCTCTGTTGATCTCCACAAGAGCAAAAGACTGAAAACCAGCAGAGTAAGTGTGGGTGCTACATACCTGGGCATCTTCATCCACTGCATCGCTGACCCCCAAAGATCGCCTGCCTGCAAGTTTAAGAGCAATTTGCGATCGAAACAGTTACACGCTTGTCGAATTTCGTTTCGTTCGCGTCGTGTTCTCCATTCTGAGTTCGCTATTCTGGGTGAGATGCGTCCTCTATCTTTCACCCTTTTTATCCTGTCAATTTGTGCTTCCTCTGAGTTATGCGCGCAATCCAGCTCAAGCTCCCGGATGCGCAGCGCGCATGATGTCAAGCCAGCGTCCCCGCACCAGAATGTAACGCTTCGACCTGCGTTTGTCGAATCCGGCTCCCCTGAATTGATTCGCGTGGAAGGTCCATTCCTCAAGGTTGAGGGCGAATGGCTGAGTCACAAATTGGAGTTCTTCCATTGCTTTCATGAAGGAACCTGGTGCGCCCTGGCCGGTGTTGATGTAGAAGCTTCGCCTCAAACCTCGGAACTTACTCTGACCGGCTTCAACGGCACGCTTGTTGGCCCGACGCCTCAGGATATTTCCCTGCCGGTCATTGTTCATCCAGCGCATTACCGGTCCGGTTCGCTTACCGTAGCGCCCAAATTCGTCGAGCCCGATGCGGAGGCGATGAAGGAAATCACGGCCGAGTCAGAGCTGAAGAGAATGGTCTTCGCTCACTCGGCAGACAGCCGCTTGTGGACGGGCTCTTTCCTTGCGCCGGTGAAAGCCCCTCCCACGGATAGTTTTGGCACGCGGCGCATGTTTAACGGCAAGCTTGCCAGCGTGCATAAGGGCATGGACTTTCGCGCTCCCTCTGGAACGCCGGTTCTGGCAGGCAACGCGGGCACCGTTGTTCTGGCCCAGCCCCTCTACTACGAAGGAAACTGCGTCATCCTGGATCACGGCCTGGGATTGATGAGTTACTCCATGCATCTATCGCGCATCGACGTGAAGGTGGGGGATGCCGTCGCAAAGGGCCAGCGCCTTGGGCTTAGCGGCGCGACCGGCCGCGTCACCGGACCGCATCTGCATTGGGCCATTCGCTGGAAGGGTGCGATGCTCGATCCCGCAAAGCTGTTGCAACTCAAGCTGGACGATCTTCGCTGAGTTCTCAGCGAGAAACGAACTCGTCTGCCGGTTCACCTACTGTAACGCTGGCTGTCACGTGCTCCCGGGCAAGATCGCGGAAGGCCCGGTACACAAATGACCCCAGGTACCATCCGTCGATGTATTGGAACGGCGTCTCGCCTGTGGTGTAGTGCCCGCAAGGCAACACGCGGCGCTCAAAATCGATGCCGTGCTCGTGAAACGACTGCACTACCTTCAAGGAGTATTCGAGCGGAAAGGTGAGATCGTACTGCGAATAGATCAGCAGGGTTTTCTTCGCGAAGGCCGCAGCCTCGGCGCTCCCTGGTCCCTGGTCCCTGTTCCCTGGTCCCTGCCTTTTGCTGTGCTGCACGAACCTGTCGTAGTAGTGCATGGGGCTGACGCCTGCCCAGAGCGCACGCACGCGTTCCTGGGTGAGGCCAGCTTCTTCGAGGCCAGCGCGGATATGCCGCGTGCTTTGCCCGGCCCACACCACGTCGCCTACCGCAGCCGAAGCGTGGTTGAAGGCATTCACGCGCAGCCGCTTGTCATGGGCGCTGGCGAGGAATCCATAGCAGCTTCCCAGGCTCGTTCCCAGCACGCCAAGCTGCTCGTAACCCTGCGACTCAAGCCAGTCAAGGCAGCAGCGAATGTCCACAACCGCCTGACGCGTCGCGGACAGGGTGCGGCCGATGTTGGCGCTCACCGCGTAGTCCGAGCGCTCCAGTTCTCTCGGGCGCCGAATGTCGTGGTAAGGCTTCGACAAGCGCAGCGCGGAGATACCGAAGCGATTGAAGAGCGAACACAAGACGTTGTGACTGAAGGCATCGGCATTCCATTGCGGCATGACCACGATGGCCTGCTTCGGCTTGCCTGCTTGTTTGGCTGGATCGGCGGGATACCAGCGGGCATTAACGAGATCGTTTTCGGCGTACGGCGTGCGCTCTGGCGAGGTGAAGCGAAGGAACTGCGTCCGCTGCAGCTTGCCCTCGCTGGCGCGGCGTGCGAGGTCGGCATCCTTCTTCAGAGTCTCGGGGCGGACGTTGGTGGGAAAGAGCTGCGGAAACCGCGCCTCCAGTCGAAAATCCGTCGGTGTTTCGTAGCCAAAAAATCGATCGCTATTGGCTAGAATGGCCTGGTTGATTTCCACCATGGCGCGCTCTGCCCCGTCCTGGCCTGAGGCTGACAGGCGCTCGACGCGATCTGTCATGCCCGCCTGCTGAAGAAAGGGCGCAAGCCACTCAAAGCCCCATTCCAGCGGACGCACCACGCGATTTTCGTCGCGCATGGTCAGCCTAGTCTCCCAGCCGTACATCCAGCGCGAATACAAGTCTTCAAACATGGCTTCTTTGAGATTATCAGTGAATCGTATCGAACCGGTGACCTGAACTATACGGGCCGGCGCTCCACGCGCGCGGTGATCGAAGTGAAAATCTCCCAGGAGACTGTTTGCGCCCAGGCGGCGTGATCCTCCGCGGTGATGCATTCCGCTCCCTGGCGGCCTAGCAAGACCACTTCATCTTCATGCAGGACGCCGGGAATGTCGGTGACATCCACCACTGTCTGGTCCATCGAAATTCGTCCGACAATCGGTGCTCGCTGACCCCGCACCAGTACTGCGCCTCGATTGGAGAGCGCGCGCTTCAATCCGTCGGCGTAGCCCACCGCCAGCAGCGCCAGCCGCATCGGCTCGGTGGCCACAAAGGTACCGTTATAGCCCACGGTCTGCCCTGCTTCGATATTGCGAACGCTGACTACCTGCGTCTTCCAGGCCAGCACCGGCTGCAAGGCTCGCCGCAACTCGGCAACAGCCGCTGGTTCCTGTGGAGAGAACTGCGGGGCGAGGCCGTATAACGCAAGCCCGGGACGCATCATCGGCTTGAGTTTGAATCGCCGGCAGATTTCATGAAGCCGCTTCCACGCACTACCCGCCAATAACGCTGCGGAGTTACCCACGTGCAACCACTCCGGCCGTAGTCCAGCCTCATGAATTCGAATCACCAGCGATGCAAGTTTGTCGAGTTGCTGGCCCGTCACGATGCTGTCGAATTCGTCAGCGGCGTACAGGTGCGTCATCAGGCCGCCGAGATGCAAGGACGGGTGGCGTTGAAGCTGAGCGAGCATTGTGTCTATCTGCTCCTCATCCACGCCCTGCCGGCTCATGCCCGTGTCCAACTCAAGATGGACCGAAAAAGAACCCCGGGGTGAACCTGCATCGCGAGCCGTCGCGGCCAATTCCTGCAATTGCCATGAATCCCAAATCACCGGCGTCAATCGATGCGTGAGGACGTCCGCGCCTTGACCGCGAAAGGGCCCGCAGATGACCAGGATCTCTATGTCGCGGCACATCCGGCGGGCGTCTATGGCCTCCTCCACGCTGGTCACGCCGAGCCAACGAGCCCCAGCCCTTTCGGCCGCCCTGGCGCAGATATCGAGGCCGTGCCCATACGCGTCGGCCTTGACGATGGCCAGTAATTCCGCGGCCGGCACACTATCGGACGCAGTCAGTCCAGGCCCGCGGGAACGGACCGTTTGCAGCAAGAATCGAAAGTTGTCTTCGAAAGCGCCGACCGAAATCTCGACCCAGCAAGGGCGTGTCTGCATCCTGAAATCCACCCTTTATCGTACCTTGCCGGGCTGACGCCTTGCCGGGCTGACGGCTGCAACGCGACCACGAACGCGGCGTCCACAGGCTCGGCCGGCACATGCGTAGTAACACTCAGCGGGAAGGTTTCCTCAGGCGGGAGGGCTCGCCCTTTCAGAAAAATACAGCTAATTTCATTTTTTCCTTGCAATGTACTAGTTATCTAGTACATTATTTTACCCATGAAGCAGAACGGAAAGACAACGAGATCGCCAGAACCCAAAGCTTTCGCCTTTCGGCTGGACGCTCACAGCGGTGTTCCGGTCTACCGGCAGCTCATTGACCAGGTGCAAGCCGCGGTGGCTTCCGGTTTCTTATCTGTCGGGGAGCAGTTGCCTACCGTGCGCCAGGTCGCTGTCGACCTCGCCATCAATCCCAACACCGTTTCGCGCGCCTATCGCGAGATGGAAATTCGCGGCGCGCTGGACACGCAGCAGGGAACCGGAACATTCATCGCGGACAAGAAAATAGAGTTGTCGAAAGGTGAGCGCGAACGCCAACTAACGCAGTTGGTGGATGAATTCGTATCGCGCGCCGGAGCAGCCGGCTTTACCGTGAAGCAGCTCGTCAAAGCTCTGCGGCAGCTCTCCCCCGACGACACATCCAGGAATTGGCATGAGGAAAACCTATGAACTTCAATAAACAATTCAGCAGCGTTGGAATCACCGCATGCTTACTCGCAATCTCCGTTGGCGCAGTCGTGGCGAGGGTCTCAGGCATTCCCTGGCTTGCGCTTCTTGGCATAATTCCGGGCGTCTACCTGCTGTTCGCAATTCGCGTTGTGGATCAGTGGGAAAAGGTAGCCGTTCTGCGCTTTGGCAAGTATCGCGGCCTGCGCGGACCGGGCATCTTCTTCCTCATTCCCATCGTTGACACGCTCAGCCGCTACGTCGACCAGCGAGTCCGCGTGACCACGGTCAGCGCGGAGTCGACGCTGACGCGCGACACCGTGCCGGTAAACGTCGACGCCATCATCTTCTGGCTGGTGTGGAACGCCGAAAAATCCATCCTCGAAGTGGAGGACTTTACCCAGGCCATAACCCTCGGCTCGCAGACCGCGCTGCGCGAGTCGATTGGCCGCCATCAACTGGCGCAAATGATTACCGAACGCGAAACTCTCGGTCGCGAACTGCAAAAAATCCTGGATGAAAAAACCACCCCCTGGGGAATCACGGTGCAATCCGTGGAGATTCGCGATGTGCGCATCCCGACGGCCCTCGAAAACGCCATGTCGCAGCAGGCGCAGGCGGAGCGCGAGCGCCAGGCCCGCGTCATCCTGGGTGAAGCCGAGGTGCAGGTGTCCGAGCAGTTCGCGCAGGCCTCGCGAGTGTACAACGACAACCCCGGTGCGCTGCATCTGCGCGGCATGAACATGCTTTATGAGGCCATGCGAGAGAAAGGTGCGATGGTCATCGTGCCTTCGTCCGCGATCGAGACCATGGGCCTGGGAGGCACGCTCGCCACGACCGCGCTCGCTAAACAGCGGTAGCGCTTAACGCGCACTGGAGGTACCTCTATGAAGATCCCCATCTGTGCTCTCACCCTCGTCGCGTCGTTGGTAGTCAGCGTCATCGGCGCCGCGGAAGCCCCGCGCCTTCCTGCGCCGCCAGGACCTTATGGAATTGGCCGCATTGCCTTCGACTGGACCGACAGCTCGCGCCTTGACAGCCTTGGTCGGGACCCAAAACACAACCGTGAGCTCATGGTCTATCTCTGGTATCCAATCGTTCGCGAATCCGGCGAAACGCGCGGCGCGTACCTGCCCGGAGCGAAGCTGATCGACGCCGACCCCGAGCTTGGGCGCGAAATGCGCGAGGGCTATGGCGAGGTCTGGCCCCAGATTCTCTCCGGCGCTGTCTACTCGCATGTAGTCGAGAATGCGCCGGTGGCCAACAACGCGAAACGGTTTCCTGTCGTGATTTTTTCTCACGGACTTGGAGGCTCGGGATTTGGATATACATCGCTCTTCGAAGCCATGGTGAGTCGCGGCTATATCGTCGCCTCCATCGAGCATCCCGGCATCGCCGGTGTGGTGGTCTTTCCCGACGGGCGGCTGGTGCGTATGACGCACGACGAGCCCCCGCCAGGCCTCACGCCCGCGCAGCAAATGCAGCGCATGGGTGAGGGGGTGGGGCGAGCAATCGAAGCAGGAGCCGCGGATGAACGCTTCGTCCTCGACCGGCTGACCCAGGAGAACGCCCGCGATGCCAAACAGTTTGCGCTTGCCGGCAAACTCGATCTGAGCCAGGTTGTCGTGATGGGCCACTCCGCCGGCGCCGATTTCGCCGCACGCGCCTGTGAGCTCGAGACACGTTTCAAAGCGTGCGTCGATCTCGATGGAGCCATGGTGCCGGTCGCAGCGCTGCCCGAGTATCCCGACGGCAAGACCGTCCGGCACCCGCTGCTCTACCTGGAAGCCTTTTTCGATGAAGCGCACATGTTCGGAAGTCACGAGGATCACCTCGCCTACTTCAAGAAGAAGAAAGAGCAGCTCTCGCAATGCCCTCGCAGCAGTTACGACATCACCCTCAGCCCTCCCGGGATGATGCACGGCAGCTTCAGTGACACCTTTGTGCTGCATGCCGGCAACACGCCCGAGCAGACAGCCCAGGCTCTCCGCAACCTGAGCCTCATCGAGTCCTACATCCTTGCTTTTCTCGACAAGAACCTGAAGCAAACTCCCGCGCCTTTGCTGGATGACGCGAGCGCCTCACACCCGGACGCGACAGTCCAGCACCTGGGTACCTGACGCGCTCTTTCTGAGCCCGCAGGGAAGCAACCACTCTTAGACAAAACGGCACATCAAACGAAGGAGAAGATTCGTATGAAGAGACTTGCGCTCGTATCGATCATGCTGCTCGCATCCACAGCGATCGCCGCCCCCCCAACAAGCCCGGCGGCTACCCATGCATGGACAGGCGTCTATGAAATAAAGAGCCCGGGCAAGCCAGGCATGACCATTACTCTCGTGGACGACACTGGCGTGCTCACCGGCACTATCGTCTTCGAAGTTTTCAACAAAGAAACTGGCGAGCGCATTGACATCGTGCCGCGCACTATCGTCAATCCGCACCTCGATAGAGACGCTCTCGCCTTCCAGGTGTTGAGGATCAGCAAACCGCATCTCAGAGGTGCTCACAATCCTCTTGACCCCGGTCCGGAGCAGCTTGATCCCCCGGACCCCGTGGACATGTCGCTCAGCACGCCGGCAGACGGAAAAACCATGTTGACCTGCGCTAAATGTGGTCAGAATGCCCCCGCCGTGCTGGAAAAGCTTCGCTGACACAGTTCAAACTCGCCAGTACCGGAGCGGCCCGCTATGATGAGCTTCATTCAGGAGGGCCGCTTCGTGTCTTGCTTGCTTAAGCGCAGTGCAGTAGTTCCCTTTCGACAACATCCCTCCGAAGCGAGGCGATTCGCCTTCCGTGGCTTGCTCGTTTTGATCGCGCTGTCGACCCCTCTCATGCTCGCCGCGCAAAGCGCAGGCTCGCAGGACTATGACACCGTCATTCTGAACGGCCGCGTGATGGACCCTGAAAGCGGTCTTGACGCCATTCGCAATGTAGCGATTCAGAGCGGAAAAATTGTCGCGATCTCCTCTGAACCAATGCGGGGCAAATCGACCATCGACGCAACCGGCCTGGTGGTTGCGCCGGGCTTCATCGATCTCCATTCGCACGGGCAGAATGCTGAAAACTATCGCTACAAGGCGATGGATGGCGTCACCACCGCGCTGGAGTTGGAAGTAGGCGTCTACCCCGTGCAGCCCTGGTACGCCGCGCGCGAAGGCAAAGCGCTCATCAACTTTGGCGCGAGCAGCGGCCACATTGCAGCCTGCATGGCCGTCATGCATGACACCGGAACGTTTCTGCCTCGCGATAAGGTCATCACCGACGTGCCGACGGCGGCGCAGCAGGAACAGATTCTGGCTGATGTTGAAGAAGGGTTGCGAGAGGGTGGCCTGGGCATCGGCATGGGCCTGGCCTATACGCCGCACGAAACACCGGCGGATATCATCAAGGTCTTTCAGATCGCTGCGAAGAGCATGCGGCCTGTCTTCGTTCACATGCGCGAGCCGGGCGCCTTGACACCGGGCGTCGTCGACTCGTTGCAGGAGATGATTGCCGACTCCGCCATTACCGGCGCTTCGGTGCACATCGTCCACATCAACAGCATGGCCAATCGCCTCACACCGCTGGCTCTGGACATGATTCGCGGCGCCCGTGCGCGCAGCCTGGATGTGACCACCGAAGCCTACCCCTATATCGCCGGCGCCACACTACTTGAATCGAACGTCTTCGCTCCGGGATGGCAGCAGAAGCTGAGCATCGGCTATGGAGATCTGCAATGGGTCGCGACGGGAGAGCGACTGACCGAGGAGAGCTTCAATCGTTATCGCAAGCAGGGTGGCAGCGTGATCCTCTTTACCAACACGGAAGAGATGGTGCGCACGGCTATGGCGGACCCCATGGTGATGATTGCCAGCGATGGTTTGCTGAAGGATGGCAAAGGCCATCCACGCAGCGCCGGGACGTATGCGCGGTTGCTGGGCGTGTACGTCCGCGAGCAGAAGGTTCTTCCCCTGATGGAAGCGATTCGCAAGTCTTCACTGGCTCCGGCGCAGCGTCTCGAAGCCTTTACACCGGCAATGAAGCACAAGGGGCGACTGCAAGTTGGCGCGGACGCCGACATTGATGTCTTCGACGCCGGCAGCGTCATCGACAAAGCGACATTTCAAAATCCCGCGCAATACAGTTATGGCTTTCGCTATGTCTTTGTGGATGGCATTGCTGTAGTACGCGACGGGCAGTTGGACGAAAGCACACTGCCCGGGCGGGGCATTCGCGCACGATGAAAATCGCAACGGCTTTGATGCGCTGAAGCAAGAACGAGTTTCACGAAGATGTCCCGCTATGATGAGTTGAAGGCGATGACGAAAGGTTTGGATGACCGAGCGGAACAGCGCACGTTTCGATAGGACTGAGACAAGTCTGTGGCCATGTGTTCACGACGCAGACCTGCTGTCGCTTGCCTCAGACAGGCTGAATCAAACGGTTACCGTTCTCGTCCGCGTGTTCTATATCAACAGCTTTCACAATCTGCCGAGCGATCAAGCTTCGCTATCGTGCTGCAAGGGGTGGAGTCCGTTCGTGCGATGCGCCATGAATCATGGCCTGGTCAGTCGAATCTAAGGCCAGACCTGCCCTGGGACGAAGCTCAGGCTTTAAGAAGCGAACTCTACGCGAAAGGTCGCCTGGATTCGATTTCTTGGAGCGAGACCGAGTCGCTTCTGCTCAGGTGCAAAGACACCGAAATCATGAACGGAGTGACCGCTGAGATACATTCGAATCGGCTATCTCTCACGGTTGAAGCGTACCTTCGAGATCCGGCGATCGTGGAATATCTGTACCTTACGTTCGAATTCAAGGATGCTTACGTCTCGCAAGGAGATGACAAGAGGATATCCATCCCAGAATTTCTGTCGCTTGGCGAAGCATACTGGGAGGCATTCGCTTCCCGCTCTCGAGAGCTTGCTTCCAAGGTCGACACTGCGAATCAGAACATTCAATAAAGCGAGAGCGGGCTCTTAGCCGGATAGCTCGCTCTTCCTTCCAACTCACCGACTTATTCGAGGCTCGCCGACCAGTTCTCCAGCGTCTTCTTGAACTCCGCCATGAACTTGCCGGCATCCGCGCCATCGATGGTGCGATGGTCAAAGCCCAGGCAGAAGTGCTGCATGGAATGGATCGCAATGGTGTCATTGCCTTCCGCGTCGGTGAGCACCACGGCCTCTTTCTTGAGACCGCCAATGGCCAGAATGGCTGAGTCTGGCTGGTTGATGATGGGCGTGCCAAACTCTTCGCCGAAGATGCCGGAGTTGGTTAGGGTAAAGGTCGATCCGGATACTTCATCGGGCTTCAGCTTCTTGCTGCGCGCGCGTTCCGCAAGATCGGCGACGGCTCGAGCCAGGCCCAGGAAGCTGCGCTCTTCGGCCTGCTTGATGACCGGCACGATCAGGCCCCACTCCAAGGCCACGGCGATGCCCAGATTGATGTTGGCGTGGTAGCGGATCGCGTTGCCATTCTCTCCGGTCTCAATCGATGCATTCACGATGGGGAACTTGCGCAGCGTGTGCACGACGGCTGCGGCGATGAACGGCATGTAGGTGAGCTTGACGCCGTTGCGCTGCTCATACTTGCCTTTCTCTTTCTCGCGCAGTTTCACGATGCGTGTCATATCCACTTTGAAGACGGTGTGAACATGCGGGCTGGTATGCGCGCTCTCAACCATGCGCTGCGCAATGATGGACCGCATCTTGGTCATGGGCACCAGGTCGCCGGGAAGCGGCGCTGATGCGGGAGCCGCACCAGACGCTGAGGACGCAGGCGGAGTTGCGCTTGAAGCAGGCAAAGCAGCAGGTTTAGCGGTCGGTTGAGTGGAAGGTGCGCTATTGCCGGGCCCCTTCTCGCTAAGAAATTTCAGCGCGTCATCCCTGGTGATCCGGCCGCCCGAACCCGTTCCTGCAATCTGCCGCAGGTCAAGATTGTTCTCGCGAGCAATCCGCCGAACCAGTGGCGAAGAGCGCAGCTTCTCGCCATGACTTGCCGCGGTATTTTCAGTCTCGGCGACTTCCCCGGCAACCGGTGCGCTGGCGGGCGCGCTTGGTGCCGCCTGAGCCGCGGCTTGGACGACCTTGGTGCTGCCGGCCGTGCCGCCGATCACCGCGACCACCGTATTGATCTGGACGGTCGAACCTTCCGGCACCTTGATCTCGCTCAAGATTCCGGCGATGGGCGCTGGAATTTCCGCATCCACCTTGTCCGTTGAAATCTCAAAGAGCGGCTCATCTTTCTGCACGGAGTCGCCTGTCTTCTTCAGCCACTTGGTGATGGTGCCTTCAAAGATGGACTCGCCCATCTGCGGCATGACCACCTCTGTTCCTCCTGTCGATGCACCCGTAGTAGCAGGCGCGTCATTGCCCGCAGCCGTTGCGCCAACCTTGTTTACATCAAGCTGTTGGGCCGTTTCTGGCGAGATTTTAGAAGCACTGGTTGCATCTATGGTTTCCGCCACGCCATCGGGCGCCGCGTTCTTCGCGACGGGCGCGGTCGCGGGCTGCTTTGAGGAGTCTTCCTTGCCCTTTGCGGCTTTGGCGGGCGCTGGCTTTTCGGACGCGGGTGCAGGTGTCGAGGCGGGCGCTGAGGCAGCAACTTCGCCAGCTGCGCCGATCAAGGCAACCACGGTGTTGATCTGCACCGTCGCGCCCTCCTGCGCCTTGATCTCCATCAGAACCCAAGCCACGGGCGAAGGAATTTCCGCATCCACCTTGTCGGTTGAGATTTCGAAGAGCGGCTCATCCTTCTGAACCGAATCTCCTACCTTCTTCAGCCACTTGGTGATGGTGCCTTCAAAAATCGATTCCCCCATCTGGGGCATGACTACTTCCGTTGCCATCGTTCGATCCTTTTCCCCGGTGTCCTGACCAGACTGGGGCGTTGCGATGCGGGACGCATTCACACGCCCGATTGCCAAGTGGATTATATAGGTCCGTGCATCCGGGCGCAGCTTCCTAGACGCCAACCGTCCCATCGTCTCGGTCGTTGTCCCCTCGGCTTCGCAACTGGTTCAGATGCTTAATCTCCTTGGGAATTTGCATGGGCACACCGACTTGCTGAACGTCTGAAAACGCGTATTGCTTCTCGTGTGCGTAAGCATTGCTTCGCAATTCATCGAGACTCGCGACAGCCAAAACAGGCTGAGCGAATACATGTCCAAAGTGGCGCGCCGCGGCGTTGGCTGCCTGCTCCAGCGTAGGTACGTCCTGCGCCGCGGGCATCTCCAGTTCAAGACTGGTTACTTCGCGATCCGCGATTCCGCACGGCACAATCCACTGAAAATCGCGTAGATCCGTGGTCACATTGAGCGCGAATCCATGCGAGGTAATGCCGCGCGAAACATGCACGCCGATGGCGCCAATCTTCTTTTCTCTGCCCAAGGCCGCGGTGGTCCACACGCCGGTTCGCCCCGCCACGCGCCCGGTCAATATGCCATAGCCGGCACATAATCGAATCAGCGCCTCTTCCATGCGGCGAACATAATCCACAGGCCCCAGCCGTGCGCCGTTCGCGTTGGTCAGGCTGCGCAGGTCAAAAATGGGATATCCCACCAGCTGTCCCGGCCCGTGGTAGGTGACGTCGCCGCCGCGATTGATTTCGTAGATCGTCACGCCCTTGCGCACCAGCATTTCGTCCGTCGCCAGCACGTTACTGCGGTTGGAATTGCGGCCCAGCGTCAGCACGGGCGGATGTTCCAGCAGCAGGAGCAGATTGTCCACGCGACCCTGATGACGAAGTTCAACCATCTCCTGCTGCAATTCCAGGGATTCTGCGTAGCTCATACGCCCGAGATAGAGATACTGGATCATCGTTTCCTCTTCAGCTCGCGTTCTGCAGTTTTTCTCGCGTGAGCCCATTGAGGATTTGAATCGCCTCAGGCAGCGGAGGACTCACAATTCCCGGCCGCACCAGGTCCATCACCTGCTGCGGTGGCACAGCGCCGTCCGTGTCCCGCAGCGCGCCTTTGACCCAACCCACCGCGACCAGCCCCTCCTCACCGAGGAAGGTCTGCTCCATGTAAAACCAGCGCTCATCCCAGCCGGTGAGCTGCGTTTCAAGCGTGTATTTCGCCCATAGCGACAGCGAACGCCGGTAGGTTATCCACACAGCGCCCACGACGGGAACCCAGCGGGCTTTCATGACCGGCTTCAACAAGCCGCCGCGCGCCAGCAGGTGCATGCGTCCGTAATCCATCACGTTCAGGTACCGAGCGTTGTTCAGATGAAAATTGAAATCGATGTCGTTGGGCCAGACGCGCATGGAAAGCACGTCCTTCTCCAGGACGCCGATGGGCGGCAATGGCCAGAACAGACCGCGAACGACCAGCAGCGGAATGCGTACAAAGCTGTTGAAGTGAGCCAAACCGGCGCGCTGCCCCCGGCTTTCAGTGTAGCCGTCCCGCTCGCCATCCGGTTCGTGCGCCTTACTGTTGACGCAGCGTATCGTTTGGATCGAGGGAAGCAGCTCGCCATGCCGGGATCAGGCTGGCCAGCGCCGAAACCACCAGCAGCACCAGCGTTGTAGTGGCGAACGTCACTCCATCCAGAGGCTTTACCCCGAACAACAATCCGGCGACGAAGCGCGTCAGCGTGGCTGCCAGGACTAACCCGAGCGCGAGACCTACGGCCGCCAGCCGCAGCCCGCGAAAGAGCATCAGTTGCAGCACGTTGCTGCGCGGAGCCCCCAGGGCAATGCGCAAGCCCAACTCCGTCGTCCGCTGCGCGACCATGTAGCTGAGCACTGCGTACAGACCGACTCCCGCCAGCAGCAAGGCGACACCGGCAAAGCCGGTGAGCAACAGCGTCTGAAAGCGTTGTTGCGCAGTGACTCGCTTGATCTCGTCGCCATAGCTCTGCATGCGATACACGGGCACGTTGGCATCCATCTTTCCCACCATCGCGGTGACTTGCCTGGCATAGTTTTCGGGATTTCCGCTCACGCGCACGGCAATCGCCGGTGGGGCTACGGCCGCCTGTTCATAGGGGATGTAGTATTCCGGCTCGTCGTCTTCCGTCAGGCTGACGCGTTTCACATTGTCAACCACGCCGACCACTTCCCGCATGGGAGGGGTCTCCCCGTCGCCCAATCCCGAGCGCAGGTGCTGGCCGACAGCGTTCTGGCCGGGGAAGAACTGCTTCGCGAACGCCTCGTTCACGATCACCACGGGCTGGCCCTTTTCCTCGTGTTCTGTAGCCAAAAAGTCGCGCCCGGTTCGGACTGGAATCTGAAGCGTCTGGAAGTAGTTTGTCTCCACCAGGCTTACCCTCGCCGCAGGCTCATCCCCGGGCTTGACAGGCCGGCCCTGGATCGAAAAGGTGATCTGGATGTTGCCTTGCGTCATGGGCAACGGAAAAGCCGCCGTGGCCATGCGAGCTCCCGGCATGGCCGCCAGTTGCGGAAGCAGTTGCTGCACGAATCGGGTGCGCTGTTCCTCCGTAAAGCGCTTGGGGGAGAAGGCCATGCGGAAAGTCAGCATCTGCTGGGGCGAAAAACCCGGATCGACCTTCATGGTGCGATCGAAACTGTGAATCAGCAGGCCTGCGCCGATCAACAGCACCATCCCCAGCGTGGTTTGCGACACGACGAGGATGGACTGCAGCCGATAGTGCCTCCGATTCGCCAGCGAGCCTCGGGCGTTCTCCCCGAGCGCCGCGGCCGGATCTTGCCGCGACGCGCGCCAGGCCGGCAGCACTCCGAAGACCAGGCCGGTCAGCACCGAGATTCCGATCGCAAATCCAATGACAGCTCCGCTCATCCCAACCTCATGCACCCGCGGCAGACTGGCCGGCAGCACCTGCGGCGCGAGCCCCAGAAGCGCCTTGCTCACGGCCAGTCCCAGCAGGCCTCCGCACAGCGACAACAAAACGGATTCCACCAGCAGTTGACGCAGAATCTTTGCGCGAGTCGCCCCCAGTGCAGCACGAATAGCAAATTCCCCGCGACGATGGCTGGTGCGGGTGAGCATCAATCCTGCCAAATTGGCGCAGACGATCAGCAACAGGCAGCACACGGAAGCGAAGAGTATCCGCAGCGGGACTTTGACACTGCCCACCAGGCTCTCCAGGACCGGAACAACGCTGACCGCGGTCTCATTGGCATCTTCGTCGGCATACCGTGTCGCCAAACCGCGCTGAATCGCGTCCATTTCAGCTTTTGCCTGCATGACGGTTACCCCTGGACGAAGCCGCCCAATCACCTCCAACTGGTTATAGCCGCGCTGCTTGCTGGATGGGCTGGGGCCCTCGGCGTCGGGCGCCATGTTCACCCAGAAAGACATCTCCGTGTTGCTCAAGGGAAAGGCGAATCCTCTCGGCATCACCCCAATCACCGTGTAATTACGGTCGTCCAACACCAGCAACTTGCCCACAATTGCCGGATCGGCGGCGTAGCTGTTCTGCCACAGGTCGTGGCTCAGCACCACCGATCGCGTGCCGGGTAGATCGTCGGCAGCCTGAAAGTCTCTTCCCATCTTCGGAGCAACACCAACTGTCGTGAAAAAACCGGACGAGACCAGTGCACCCCGCACCATGCGAGCCGGTCCATTCTGGTCCCTGCCCACCACCAATCCCGTCGTCGTGTAAGACGCCATGGAACTGAAGCTCTTGTTCTGGTCGCGCCAATCGAAGAAATTTGGGTAAGAAACGTCGTTCGGAATCGTGGACGGTCCGGTGCTGCCGCCGGGGCGCTCCAGCGTTGTCAACGTCAGCAGCCGTTCCGGTTCCGGAAGCGCCAATGGCCGCAGCAGCACCGCATCCACCAGGCTGAAGATGACCGTCGTCGCCGCGATCCCGAGAGCCAGCGTCAGCACCACCGTAAAGGCAAATCCCGGCGCCTTGCGAAGCTGTCTGATTACAATACCAATCTCGTTGATCCAATCAAGCATGGTCTCTCCTTCACCTGCATCGGCTGCTTCGCAAACTGCACCTGCGGCTCCAAATCTATCTTCTTTGTTTTGTTGAATACCAGATGTCAACCGGAATCGATTTTGTCCAGAAATGAACTTCGCCTGTCCATTTCCATCCAACCAAATCGTGATCGCAACAGCTCAACTCGGCCTGCCAAGCCGAAGCAATGACGTCTCTCGCCTCAAGCACATCGAAGCGGAACTCGCCCAAAGCCGCGAGCCTGCGCTCTTGCGAAACGCATCATTTCCCGGTCTGGGCGGTAAGGTCCGCTTTGGCTGGCAACGCCATCCGATGCACCACCTGATCCGCTGTCAGCACCAGCAGCTCATTCTCTTTGCCGGCAATGATGCGGGCCAGGCGCACCGGCGAGCCCAGGGTGAATCGCTTCAACTCTTTCCCCGTGCTCTCGTCCAGCAGAACGATTTCATCTTCACGGTTCGTCGCGGCAATCATGGCAATCGACGCGTCTGTGGCTACGGGCAAGCCAAAAAACTCGCCAACTTTTCCACCCGTATCCATGCGGTAGATCACGGTGTTTCCGTGTTCTCCCCGCACCAGCACGTACTCTCCCGAAACCATCGCGTGCCTTGAATCAGCCCAGCCATGGGAGAGATCCGCTTCCGGAATGACCACCTGTTCAAGGGGCGCGCCGGTCTCCGGAACAACCGTCTCCAGCAGCAGGCCGCGCTTTTTGTCCTTCAACCCCTCTGTCTCTTTCTGCAACGCAACTGAGCCCTTGATCTCCGCCTTCGCCGTATCGTTGCTTAGATCCCACGCCAAGACCAGCCGGTCATCCTCGGCGTTCCAACAGGCCGGCATCTCGTGCGGATAGCTCTTCGACCACGCCACCGCCTGCGTGTCCATCTTCTTCATTTCCACGACGGCATTGTGTGTCTTCGACTTGTCCTTGCCGTTCGGCCTGAACTTCAGTTCCATGTCGCGATACTGCCAATCGTCTTCTTCAAACTTGCCCAACTCCTTCGCGGAGAGCGGCTCGATCGTCATCCGCATCTGCACCGCATCTTTTTCCTGGAACTTGAGATACTGCGCGATCAGGTTGTCTTTGTCGTCCATCCACACGCTGCGGAACGGCCGCATCAGAGAGACCCGCTTCCCCGTCGAGAGATTCCAAAGCTCGCCACGGGCCTTCAGCGACACTGCCAGGTATTTGCCGTCTGGCGAAAATGTCGCCGCTGTCGGGCGTGGCAATTTCCCCAAAGGCAACGCGACCAGTTTGGATCCAGTCAGTCCCAATCCGCCCAGTTGCAAGCCGCCCGCCGGGCCTTCCACGGCGACAAAGTTCTCCCAGACGTTGATCGCATCCGTTCTCGAAGCGGTCGACATTTTAGCGCTCACCGGGTCGAAAATTCCAACCGCGTAGGACTTGGTCGGCCATGCTCTGATCATGGCTCCCTTTGAAATGGGGCCGATCTGCTGATCTCCGATCTTCGACTCCCCCATCTGCCGACCGTCCGGGAAGCTATAGATGCGGGCCTTGTAGTAACCATCGTTGCCCAGTTCGCCCCTGGCATACAGCTGATCCCCTTCGAGGAACGCCATCCGAACCTGGCCAATGCCGTGCAGTTTGCCCGACAGCGTGACGGGTTGGCGATGCTCAAAGTCGAACGCCATCTCCCGGTTGCCAAGCGCCGCCATCATGTATCGCCCCTCCTGCGACACGGCGACGTTGACCAGGTTCATGCCGGTGATGTCTTTCAGTTCAAGATTGATGATCAGCTGCGTAATGGCGTAACCGGTTGGTTCGTAGAAGTTCGCTTTTTCGAAGTAGGGTTTGCCCGTGTCCACATCGATCATGCGCACGCCGACCTTGGGAAAACTGCTGGGGTCGTTCACGTGGAAACAGACCAGGGTCGTGCCATCCGGAGACAGCAGCCTCTGGTCGCAGCCCTCGAAGACCACCAGTTCCTTCACGCTGGTTCGCTTGCCGGTGGCCACGCTCCATCGCTCGACACGCAGGCTGTCATCGTCAAACACTACATTCGCCGAGTCGGGCGTGAATTGGGCCGCGCCGACATCCGGAGCGTCGATGCGAAACATGAAGCGCGAGCCGGCCCGGTCCACGATGTTGATGCCGCCCTGGTCCTGCGCCAGCACGTAGCTACCATCCAGGCTGAAGCGTATGTTCCACAACTCCGGCCGCAATGGGTCGCCGAGTGCAATTTTTGTATCCCCCTCGGCATCCCCGGCGCCGGTCTGTAACCGCTCCTCAACCATGCTGTGCTGCCATGCCAGAAACTTCTCTGTGGCTACAGGAGGCTGTCCCTTGCAGCCCGGCGGCAGCGCGGCAATCAACTTCAGCCCGGAACGGTAGCGCTGGCTGGCCTCGTGCGTCGCGCCGAAAAAGTCGGTAAACGCGTTGCCTGTCTTCCCTTTGTTCACCGTCAGCTTGTCGAGAAAGGTAACGAAGCTTTCCGGCGCATACCCCGCCCGCACCATGGCGTACAACGCGGCATGGTCGGCCAGAAGCTGGTCCTTGTCTTCCTTCGCCTCCCCTTCAGCCGACTTGTAAGACGTGCTCAGCATCTGGTGAACGCGCGCGAAAATGTCGGCTCGGTCGGTCACCTGGGTCACGCCCAACCGGATGCGAAAGGTGCGCGTAAACTCGGTCGCAAACTGGTGGGTCGCGATATGCCCGATCTCATGCGCCACGATCCCCGCAAGCTCATCTTCGTTCTTGACCGCGGCCAGCATCTTTCGGCTGATATAGACACGGCCGCCCCCCAGCGAGAAGGCATTCAGCTCGCCCGAGTCATAGATGCGGAAGCGATATTGAAGCCCCGAAGGGGGAAGCGTCGCCAGCAGCCGCTGTCCAATGCGCGTGAGGGGGTCATCCGCGCCCACCGGCGCCAGGCGCAGCTCGGCTTCCATCTTCTCGGCCATCGCGTCGCCCAGGTACTGCTCCTGCTGGTCGTTGAAGATGTTGGGCGCTCCGCTCACGAAGGTTGGAGGAGCCAGCGAACAGGCCGAATCGGGTGCGGGCTGCTGAGCTGTGGCATCCGCTCCCCCAGACAAGCACACAACCACCACCAGCGCCCAAGAAGCAACATACGCCTTCCCCAGGTACCCCATACCGATCAAGCCTGCTCTCACTGAATTTGCGCCAAGCATAGCACAAAGCAAAGCTTCTCAAGTCTGGTAACTCGCCCATAACTTAAGAAGCATGGCGGTGAGTTGTACGTTACACCCAGGTGAGTCTAGGGACGCGCGACTTGCAAGCAACCGTCGCAGACCCAAACAACCATCTCTGGCGCTCGGTCGCCCCAATCGGCGACAATCGCTTCGACATGCGAAACCCGAATTCTCCTCAGCCCCTCGCGACCTTGCCGCATAATCCCCTCTCGCGCCGCAGCTTCGTCGCGGGCGTGGCAGCTTTTTCGATCGCCGCCGCCGCTCAGCCCGCCAATCCCGACTCGCGCCGCATCCTGGTTGGCAGCGACACCAACGACGGCATTCTCTCCTTCGCCTGGGACCCGGCGACCGGCAAGATCGTTCCCGAAGGCATCGCCGCCAAGGTCTCGCAATCCACCTGGATCCAGCTTTCACCCGATCGCTACTACCTGTACGTCGCCTGCGAGCTCGAAGAGTTTGAAGGCAAGCCGACCGGCGCCGTGGCCAGCTACGCCGTTACCAACGGCAAGCTCACGCCCATCTCAGCGGTATCCTCGACGGGCAAAGGCACTTGCCATCTCACCACCGACCACACCGGGCGAGTGGTCATCTGCGCCAACTACACCGGAGGCAGTTCCGCGGCCTTTGTTGCCAACAACGGCAAACTCACCGCCCCGGCCTGGAGCGAGCACTACAAGGGCTACCCCGACCACGGCCCGGTCGCCGATCGCCAGGAAGCCGCCCACGCCCACTTTGCGTCGCTTTCGCCCGACAACCGCTTCGTCTACATCAACGATCTAGGCGCCGACAAGATCCACATCTACAAGCTCGACGCCTCGACCGTCGTGCTCACCCCGGCCGGCACCTACGAGGCCCAGCCCGGCGATGGCCCGCGCACCCTGCACTTCCATCCCGGCCGCCAAGTCGCCTACTGCGTCAACGAACTCAACTCCACCGTGCAAGTGCTCACCTGGAACGCGGCCGACGGCAGCCTGCACCCGCTGCAACGCGTAAGCTTGTTGCCCAACACACCACCGCCCGCAGGGGTCACCAACACCGGCTGCGACACCGTTCTCACCCGCGACGGACGCTTCGCCTACTTCGCCAACCGCGGCGAGGACTTCATCATGAGCTTTCACATCGAGCCTGCAACCGGCACACTGAAGCCCTTCGCCGGCGACCCGCGCATCCCCTCCGGCGGCAAGACGCCGCGCAACTTCGTGCTCGACCCCAGCGAGCGCTGGATGCTTGTCGCCAACCAGAAATCCGGCAACCTCAGCGTCTTCGCACGCAACCCAAAAACCGGCGAGTTATCCCGCGAAGGCAAGAACTATCCCGCCGCCACACCCATGTGCATCGTATTTGTATAGGTTCTCCTAACACATTCGTTTGTGGATTTAATCCCGACTTTCTCGCATAATGAAGATGCCTGGTCGGTCATTCTCGGATCGAACCATCTATCCGATGAATCCAACAGGCTGAAACACTGAGGAATGCATGGTCGCTGATTTGAAAAATCTATCCGAGTCTCTACGCGAGAGCACTCCGGAAAATTACCTGCGCCAGATCATTCGCGCGCGCCGTGCGGAAATCGAAAGCACTCTCAATCGCGGAGAAGTCTTCCTGCTGCGGGTTCCCGATGGCCGCCAGTTGCGCATTGCGCGAAGCGAAAAGCCGCTGGAAGCTGCCGTCGAAGTGACCCAGTAAGCGGCCGGAGTCTCCCGCTTGATCGCTCTCGTCACCACCTACTTCCTCGTCTTCTACATCCTCAT